>JAEEGH010000787.1_pt1 | contig 99421 bp, 69 predicted proteins | sample 9134181 | NCBI WGS metagenome assembly JAEEGH01 (sample SAMN16246544, study PRJNA631951) | gut metagenome | biome: gut microbiome; feature: rumen; material: DP-attached | host: Bos | place: Iran: Karaj | collected 2018-10
CACGACCTCCTTCTTCTTGCTACCATCATTCATAGCAAGAATTCTCTTCTCCAGGGCTTCCTGGATGTACGGTCCTTTTCTTAATGAACGACTCATAATCTTGATTTCTGTTTAATTACTTCTTCTTCCTTCTTTCGATGATGAACTTGTTGGAGGCAGCCTTAGGATTACGTGTCTTGTAACCCTTTGCAGGCAGACCCTTGCGTGAGCGAGGGTGTCCTCCGGAGGCGCGGCCCTCTCCACCTCCCATAGGGTGGTCGTGAGGATTCATGACGACTCCACGGTTGTGAGGCCTGCGGCCCAACCAGCGGCGACGTCCCGCCTTTCCATGAGATTCAAGACTGTGGTCTCCATTACCAACTGTACCGACTGTGGCGCGGCAAGAGGTGAGAACCATCCTAGTCTCTCCCGAAGGGAGACGAAGAATAGCGTAGTTTCCCTCGCGGGCCGCCAGCTGGGCGAAAGTGCCGGCTGAACGGGCCATCGCGGCGCCCTGTCCGGGACGAAGCTCGATATTGTGAACGAGCGTACCGACAGGAATCTCAGCGAGAGGGAGACAGTTGCCAAGATCAGGAGCGACACCGGATCCGGACTCAATAATCTGACCGACCTTCAGTCCGGCAGGAGCGATGATGTACTTCTTGACGCCATCCTCATACTCAACGAGGGCGATACGGGCGCTACGGTTAGGATCATACTCGATGGTCTGAACTGTGGCCTTCACATTGTCCTTGTTGCGGAGGAAGTCGATGATACGATACATCCTCTTGTGTCCGCCACCGCGGTAACGAACGGTCATCTGACCTGTGTTGTTCCTTCCGCCGGTGCTCTTAAGGGGCTCCAACAACGGTTTGTAGGGCTTCTTGGCGGTTATTTCGTCAAAAGCGCTGATAGCCTTGTTCCTTTGTCCAGGAGTCGTGGGCTTGAATTTTTTAATTGCCATTGCCTTGTCCCTCCTTAAATATTAGCGTAGAAATCGATCTTGTCATCACCTTCAAGAGTGACATAAGCCTTCTTGAAGTGGTTGGTGCGACCTGTGAGCATCCCGGCCTTGGTGTAGCGGGACTTTCTCTTTCCGTGATAGTTGATAGTGTTGACATCCTTCACGGTCACGTTGTACATCTGCTCAACGGCGCTCTTAATCTGAAGCTTGTTAGCTTCCTTATCGACGATGAAGCCATAACGGTTGAACTTCTCAGTCTCAGCCGTCATCTTCTCGGTCACTATAGGCTTGATTAAAATTCCCATTTCTCTAATCTTTTAGCGGTTAGCCCTTTCCGAGAGGATATCCTGGACTCCGTCAACAAACACCATGGAATTAGCGTTCATGATGTTGTAGGTGTTGAGCTCGTTGACAGTGATAACCTTCACCTCAGGGAGGTTACGTGAAGAAAGGAAAATGTTGTCGGAATTCTCCGGAAGGACGAAGAGAACCTTGCGGCTACCGGCCTTGAGGGCCTCGAGAATGCGCATGAACTCCTTAGTCTTGGGAGCTTCCATCGTGAAGGGCTCCACGAGGACTATAGCGTTCTCCTGAGCCTTATATGTAAGAGCTGAATGGCGTGCGAGCTCCTTGACCTTCTTGTTGAGCTTGGTCCTGTAGAGACGAGGCTTAGGGCCGAAAACGCGGCCACCGCCGACGAATATGTTGGCCTTCAAGCTTCCGTGGCGCGCGCCACCGCCACCTTTCTGGCGGCCGAGCTTCTTGGTAGAGTGAGCGATCTCACTGCGGTCCTTGGTCTTGGCGGTACCCTGACGCCTGTTGGCGAGGTACTGTACAACATCAAGATAAATAGCGTGGTCATTGGGTTCGACACCGAAGACCTTCTCGTCAAGGACAACCTTCTTTCCGGAATCAGTTCCGTCTATTTTCAATACTGGCAATTCCATAACTAAAACTCCAATGCTACGTATGAACCCTTGGCTCCGGGAACGGAACCCTTAATGACGAGAATATTGTTCTCAGGGATGACCTTGACAACCTCGAGGTTGAAGACCTTGACCCTCTCATTGCCCATGTGGCCGCCCATCCTCATTCCGGGGAAAACGCGGGAAGGCCATGAAGAGGCTCCCAGTGAACCAGGCTTGCGCAGGCGGTTGTGCTGGCCGTGAGTCGCTCCGCCGACACCGGCGAAGTGATAACGGTGGACAACACCCTGGAAACCCTTACCTTTGGAAGTACCGACAACATCAACGTACTTGACATCGTTCATGATGTCACCGACGGTGATGGTGTCTCCGAGCTTGAGCTCACCCTCGAAGTCCGCCGGAAACTCGACGAGCTTGCGCTTGGGGGTGGTCCCTGCCTTTTTGAAGTGCCCCTTAAGGGGCTCGCTGGCGTGTATCTCCTTGATTTCGTCATAGGCAAGCTGCACGGCCTCATAGCCATCTTTCTCAAGAGTGCGCAGTTGCGTGACAACACACGGACCAGCCTCGATGACGGTGCATGGAATATTTTTTCCATCAGCACCGAAAACGGAAGTCATTCCGATTTTCTTTCCAATTAATCCAGGCATTGGTTTGGTTAATTAATTGTATATAAATGTATTACATTATCCCGCCTAAAATTGCGGGCTGCAAATGTACGAATTAATTTTCAATTAACAAAGTTTTCAACAACCCTAATACCTTATAATCAAAGAGAAATAGCTATCTTCGCGGTACGAAAATGAGCATAATGATAAACCATATATCGTCAATATTCGGCTTCCTCAATTTGTCCGCCGCCGACTGCCTGGACATACTGATGGTCGCCGCCTTGATATACCTTGTGTTCCGTTGGATCCGCGGGTCCGCCGCCATGAGCATATTCATCGCCGTGATACTCCTCTTCGTCTTGAGGGTTGTCGTGGCGGCTTTGAACATGAGGCTCATGAACGCGTTGATCGGCACCTTCATCGATGTCGGTGTGCTTGCCTTGATTGTGATATTCCAGCCCGAGGTCCGTCATTTCCTCATCAGGCTGGGCTCCAGGTACGGGGCCGCCGGAAAAGGCAGGGAGATGATCGGGAAGTTGTTCGGAATCAAAGAGAACACCCTCGCCGGAGAAACCGTCAACGAGATAGCGGAGGCTTGCAGGGCCATGTCTGAGGCAAAAACCGGAGCGTTGATCGTTCTCCCCCACAAAGACTCTGTCAACCATATCATCGAGACCGGTGACGCTGTTGATGCCAAGGTCTCCAGAAGGTTGATAATGAACATCTTCTTCAAGAACTCCCCCCTACACGACGGGGCAATGATCATAGAAGGTGACAGAATCACCGCCGCCAGATGCACACTTCCCATAACCCAAAGGACCGATATTCCACCAAGCTATGGAATGAGACATAAGGCTGCCATCGGAATATCCGAGGAAACAGATGCCGACGTGGTTGTCGTGTCTGAGGAAACCGGTGGCGTGTCTTTCGTAAGGGGTGGAATCCTCACTCCGATAGGCAATATCAACGAGCTCAAACTCAAGTTAGGCAAGAAAGAGGATAAGGATAGGTGATGGAGGAGAACGGCATAGACAAGAGGCTTGAGAGCAAACTTGGGTTTGACAAGATCAGGGCGATGGTCTCTGACCGGTGTTCCACTGAATATGCGGTCGGAAGAGTGAACGAAGAGGTTTTCTGCTCTGATCCGAAAACGATTCACCACAGACTCGCCCTGACGGATGAGATGAGGCTGATCATGATGTTCGAGGAGAGTTTCCCTACGAACGGTTACATCGATTGCCTCTATTTCCTGAAGCCCTTAGGCCAAGAAGGCTGGAATATCGACACAGGTTCTTTGGGGAAACTCCGTACCATGGTTGAGACGGTCAGGAAACTGACCAATTTCTTTTTGGCCATAAAGGATGGGATATATCCTAACCTCAAAAGGATGAGCGCCCCGGTGATGAGTTTCCCGGAGGTCCAAAGAAGGATTGACGTCATATTGGATAAATACGGGGACATCAAAGACACCGCCTCGGACAATTTGCTTCAAATACGCAAATCGCTGAAATCCAAGGAAGGAGCCATATCTAAGAGGGCTAACGCCATCCTGGCACAGGCTAAAATGGACGGTCTGGTGGACGAGGATGCCGGTCTCTCTGTCAGGGACGGAAAACTCCTCATCCCTGTGAGCGGGGCCAGCAAGAAAAAGATTCCCGGATTCGTCTACGACACATCCGCTACCGGCAAGACTGCCTTCATAGAGCCTGCCGAGATAATAGAGCTTGAGAATGAGATTTTTACCCTGAAAGCGGAGGAGACGCAAGAAATACAACGTATTCTCGCGGCCTTCAGCGACTTTGTACGGCCTTATGTCCCGGATCTCATAAACTCCGCCGAATATATGGGCGAAATGGATTTCCTGATTGCCAAGGCCCAGGTGGCGCTAGATTTCAAGGCCGGGATGCCGGTTATATCAGAGGAAGGGGAGATGAACCTTAGAAAGGCCAGACATCCACTTCTTGAGAAAGCTCTGGTCAGAGAGAAAAGGGAGATTATTCCCGTCACCATAAAACTCACTCCCGCCAAACATATATTGCTTATCTCCGGCCCCAATGCCGGAGGTAAATCCGTGTGCCTCAAGACCGCCGGACTCCTGCAGTATATGTTCCAATGGGGTATGCTCGTCCCCACATCAGAGTCTTCAGAGTTGCCCGTGTTCGAGAGAATAATGGTGAGCATCGGAGACGACCAGAGCATAGAGAACGACCTAAGTACCTACAGCTCCTTCCTGGAAGACATGAAGTCCATGTTGAGAGAGGCTGACTCAAAGACCTTGGTCTTGATTGACGAGTTCGGTTCCGGAACGGAGCCGACTGCTGGTGGAGCCATAGCGGAAGCAATTCTAAGTGAATTAGATAAAAGAGGTGTATATGGGGTTATAACCACACACTACACCAACCTGAAGCTCTATGCCTCGGGTCCCGACACCGGTGTTGTTAACGGTGCGATGCAATTTGACGCCTCGAAGATACAGCCCTTGTTCAAGCTGGACATCGGGATGCCAGGAGGGTCGTTCGCTTTCGAGCTGGCGAGGAAGATGGGGTTGCCTGAGAACATAGTCAAAGACGCCGAGGGGCGTGCTGGAGAGGAGTTTGTGGGGATGGAGAGGAATCTCCGGAAAATCGTGCGCAACAGGCGAGCCTTGGATGAGAAACTTCAAAAGATCAAGAATACCGACAGAACTCTCGACAGCATAACCGAACGTTACCAGAAAGAGCTGGAGGGAATTAAACAGACCAAGAAGGAGATTCTTGAGCAAGCCAAGAAAGAGGCGGAGGAAATCGTGCTTGGCGCCAACAAGACAGTCGAGAACACCATCCGGACCATCAAGGAATCCCAGGCGGACAAAGAGAAAACCTCAGACGCGAGGAAAGAGTTGCAGGACTTTCTCGGAGCTTTGCAGACAAAGAAGGAAAGCGACAAGAAAGACCACGACGACTACATTGATAAGAAACTTAAGCAACTTTCCGAGAGAAAACGCAAGGCTGAGGCCAGGAAGGGAAGTGTGAAGAGAGAGATGGAGCCTGATGAGAAAGACCGCTTCAGGCCTGGCCCATTGAAAGTCGGAGAGAAAGTGAGGGTCAAGGACAACGGGATGGTGGGTGAGGTCACCCGTGTCTCGAACAAAGCGGTGACAGTCGCCATCGGGAATATCACCAGCAAAATGCCCGTTGACAAGGTTGAGAGAATATCTTCGAATGAATATAAAGCGGCCCGGAAAGAGTCCGTCAAGCCTTCTTCCGTGGTGGATAATTCCGGTTTGCGGGAACGCCGAATGAGATTCTCCCCAGAGCTCGATGTTAGGGGCGAGAGGGTTTCTGACGCTTTAGACATAGTGATCCATTATATCGACGACGCCATCATGCTCGGTGTGGGATCTGTCAGGATCATACACGGCAAAGGGACGGGAGCCCTCAGGGATGAGCTCCAGAAATATCTCAGGACCATTCCAGGAGTCAGCTCCGTCCATGATGAGCATATTCAGTTCGGCGGCACAGGGGTCACGATTGTCGAATTTGACTAATGTCATCCTGAGCAAGGCGAAGGATCTGAATAAACTGAATTATGAAAGACTTAAAAAAAGAGGGCAAACCGACAGCCAGGATGCTGTTGGGGAGAAGAGGCGAGGATTTGGCCTGCCGTTTCCTGGAGGGAATGGGACATCGGATCGTGGCAAGGAATTATCGGGCCGGACATCTTGAGATAGACATCATCTCAACCCAAGGTAACGGCGTGCATTTTGTAGAGGTAAAGAGCCGTGTGGCACCAGTGGCAGTAGCTCCTGAGGAAAACGTCACATTGCTCAAACAGAGGAAGATAGCTAATGCGGCGCTTAGATATCTCCACAGTTCCAAAGATCCAGGGGTGTCCTGGGGAATGGAAGTTAGTTTCGATGTCGTCGCCATCACCTTCGACGGTGGGGAAGAGAGGCTGGAATGGTTCCCTGACGCTTTCACCCCACTGTATTTTTGAGGAGGCTTGAACAATTTGATTATGACAGACAACAGATATTGCGTGATAATGGCCGGAGGAACGGCGAACCATTTCTGGCCGATAAGCAGGGAGTCCAGACCAAAACAATTTCTGGATATCGCCGGAAGCGGGAAATCTTTTCTGAGAATGACCTTTGAGAGGTTCTCCAGGATTATTCCTATTGACAATATCCTCGTGGTGACCTTGGACCGGTTCGGGAGCATGGTCAAGGAACAGCTCCCGGAGCTCCCCGAAAGCAACCTTCTGCTTGAGCCACACAGCCGCAACACAGCCCCCTGTATAGCATATTCCACATTCACCATCTTGAAGAGGAATCCTGATGCCATCATCCTGACGACCCCGGCGGATCATATAATCTCCGACGAGACCGCCTTCCGTAAAGCGGTGGATGACGTGATCGAATACGCCACCAAAAACAACGCCTTGATGACCATGGGCATTTCCCCAACAGGCCCAGACACCGGATATGGTTACATCCAGGTTACTGGTGGAAAAGCCGGAGCGCAATCCGGCAAACCGGTGAAAGTCAAGACCTTCACAGAGAAACCCGACAAGGATCTCGCTGAGGTGTTCTATAATAGCGGAGAGTTCTTCTGGAACTCCGGTATCTTCGCCTGGAAAGCGTCAGTCATTCTTAAGGAAATGACAAAACACCTTCCCGATGTGGTTTCCGTATTCAAAGGATGGGAAGACATCCTTGGCGGGCCCGGAGAGAAGTCGTTCCTGGAAAAAGCTTATTCAGAGTGCCCTAAGATATCCATTGACTATGGAGTCATGGAGAAGACCGATATCGCGTGGCTGTATTCCGGGAGTTTCGGTTGGTCAGACATCGACGGATGGGAGTCCCTGTTCAAGACGGTACCGTCCAAAGATATTGATGGAAACGCCACTAACTCAGGGAAAAGTCTCTTCAAAGGTGACGAAGATAATCTCGTCGTGACCGAGAATAAGAAGAAAATCTACGCGATAAAAGGCTTGACGAACTACCTCGTCATCGACACCGAAGACGCCCTGCTCATCTGTCCTAAAGATGACAAGCAGTTCAAGGAGTTCATCGCTGGGCTCGGGATGCCCGGATACGAAGAGTTTCGGTAACGGCAATCCAGGCGAAAGCCAGTTTTACGGCATGCATCGGCATCCAATAGCGAAGCGCTATCGGGCTTGCAAATGTGACTGTGCCATAATAAACCAAACCTATCAAGAACAGCATCCAGAGGCTCAGTTTAGTCTCTTTGGAAAGGTCTCCTTTTTTCTTGACTTTCAACAATACAACGGCGGAGGCTATAAAAATGAGCCACGTCAGAAGCTCAATCCATGGGTAAAGGGGATTGAATACTTTGGAATATAGCTCGCCTCTCGCCCCGAACGCCTTGTCTTCCGGAACATTGAACCATTGCACAATCTCCTCTTTCCCCGCCGGGATATCACTCCCGAAATTGTGCATCTCCAACACGTTGGTGAAGAAGACCTGTTTTATATTAGGTAAAAGATAATGCTTTATGAAGAGAGTTGGATAGTTGAGTATAAGCCACTTCCCGTAATCCTTATAAACTTCGGACCCGAGTTTGACCCATGATGTGGCCATGTCGTTGTCCACCATCATACGTATATGATACTGTTTCAGCGGGGCATCATTGATCCATATGAAAGAAGCGGTGGCTTTTTTCCCTCCATCGGTATACTCCTCGATCTTATGGTGCTTATAATTGTAGTTGAGCACGAATTCATGGAGTCGTTTCAGATTATTATCCTCGGGAATCTTGATCTTGTCCGGTGACGTATCTATGAAGGGGATAACATGCAGGCCGTTATTGGCCAGCTGCCATCCGTCAAAACCAGTGGAGAACTGTTTTAGTCCGTAATACTTGACCATGTTGTTCTCCGTCTGGACATAGAAAAGAGCGAATACGGCCACCGTCAATCCGACGGAGGCAAAACGCATGATTTTTTTGCCAGATAAGGCGAGAATGGGGAGTGTCGCGATCGGAAAATACATGCTGGAGTACCTTGTGTGGAAGGAACAGAACAAGGCTGCAGCATACAGAAGCAAAGCTATCCAGGAACCCTCATGTATAATAACCATGAGCATGGCTACGATAACGAACAACAATGCGCACTGGAGAACATCAGAAAGAACGGTATCGAGCAGGAAGAAGGCCACCGGGCTGAAAACCACGACGAATTCGAAAACAAAGAACCACCACCTCTTTTCAGGGGGCCAGTATTTCTTCACCGCAAGTAGCAGAAGACCCGCCGAAACCGCATAAATGAGGGCCTGTGAGACGATTATCGAATACAGGCTCTTGGAAAAAACATGTACAATCTGAAGGAAGAACGAATAACCGAATGGGCGCAGGTGGGTGAACCAGTTATTCATCGCGGCCCATATGTATCCATAGGTGTCTGAAGACATTCTGGGATAGGGGAAGGTTATCGTGACCAGCAAGCACCCAAGCAAAACCACGAAGAATACGGCTGCCCAGTCGAGCGCCTGCTCCTTCCGGAAAATGAAGCGGAAATAGCTCTCAGGCTTTGGCGCTTTCGTGATATTCTTTTTCTGTGTTGACTTCCCAGACATTATTTTTGCTTGCGATGTTATCCTTGACACAGCGCACGGCCTCCATGGCGGTAAGCATGGAATGATCCATGTTGTTGTACCTGTGCTGTCCGTTCCTTCCTATGCAGAACAGGTTTTGGAACCCATCCAGCCACTCACGGACCTTGGAAATCTCCTTATAGGTGCCGAAATAGGCGGGATACGCTTTTTTGACCTTTATCCTGTCAGCTTTCAACACATCGCTCCTGTCCACGACTCCGATTTTCTCAAGCTCCACAAGAGCCATCTCGATGAAATCCTCGTCGGACATATTCCACATCTGGTCACCCTCGTCGCAGAAATATTCCATGCCAACATACATCGTACCCTTGTAATCATTGACCATGTATGGTGACCAGTTGTTGAATATCTGGAGTCGTCCGACCTTGACATCCCTTTCCTGGACATAAATCCAAGTGTCCGGAACTCGACCCTCGAAAGTCTTGATTTTCGTCCCGTTAGTGATCTTAAGCTTATTCACTAGAACACCAACTGTGATGAAGTCCCTGTAGGGCAGCCCAGAGGCCACACCAGCGACTTCCATGGGAATATCAACTCCTTTCACAGAGGCCACAAGATCCTTTATAGGCATGCTTGAGAAAAGATAATCGCAAGGTATTGTCTCCTGGCCATCCGAGGCACTTACCTCAACCGCCTCCGCCTTACCATCTTTCATGATGATACCGGTCACCTTGGACAATAGACGTATTTCCCCACCAGCCTTCTCAACTTCCGAAGCCACCGTCTCCCATAGCTGGCCAGGACCGTATTTCGGATAGATAAAGCGCTCTATCAGAGATGTTTCCACCTTCTGCTGGTCAATACTCTTCCTCCTGAAAGGCTTGGTGAGCACATCTTTCAATATGGACAAGACACTAAGCCCCTTAACTCTCTGGGAGCCCCAATCAGCCCCAATTTTGCTCGGATGCACTCCCCACACCTTCTCGGTGTAATCTTCAAAGAACATCTCATAGAGAGGCCTTCCGAAACGATTGATATAGAAATTCTCCAAAGAAGTCTCCGGGAGTTTATGGAGGGTCGAGACCAAATATCCCCAGGCCACCCGAATCGTGTTCCAGAGACCCATTCCGGCGAATGTAGACCACTTTATGGAGATCGGATAATCAAAGAAATGGCGCAGGAAAAAGATGCGTGACACCCTGTCCCTGACAAGCATCACCCTGTCTTCCTTTTCCGGATCAGGTCCCCCTTGGACAAGGTCCTTGTCCCTTTCAAGCAATATGTCATCAAGTGAAGGAGCCCCTTGGATCGGCATCATGGATTCCCACCACTCCATCACCTCCTGATTCTTGGAGAAGAAGCGGTGACCTCCGATATCCATCCTGTTGCCCTTATTGTTCACTGTCCTGGAGATGCCTCCCACAAAGGAGCTTTCCTCCAAAACGATAGGTTTAACATCAGTTTGGCGAAGTAGTTCCAGGGCTGCGGTCAGGCCAGCCGGACCCGCACCTATGATTATCGCGGTCTTACCCATAAAAATCAAGATTTAAAAACCAGAAACCGTCTGGCGAGAAAATTCCAGAAGAAGACTATACCCGTCGATACTATCTTGGAAAGCATATAATGGAAACCGAGTCCGTCTGTGCAGCCATACATTATAAGCTCATTGAGGCCTAGACCGACCACGCCGATTATGGCGAAAGCGAGGAACTCTCCCCATGCGTTCTTAATCCTGCTTTCCCCGAAAACCCAGGCGGTGCTCAGCAAGTAATTGCAGATCAAGCCGAGGAGAAAGGCAATCGCAGCCGACCAAAGATAAGGCAGCCCCGCCTTCTCGGTGAGAAGCCAAAGGCTGCCATAATCGACCACGAACGATATTCCCCCGACTACCGCATATCTTAGGAGTTGCCCGATAAGGCTATCGGGCTTATCCTTCAGAAGGGTCTTAAGTGAGGGTATTCCCGCCATTTAGCAATTCATTGCGCCGCAGCAGTGGATAACCTGGCCGCTGACATAACTGGAGAGGTCGCTGGCGAGGAAGAGGGCGACATTGGCCACATCCTCAGGTGTACCGCCCCTACGGAGAGGAATCTGTTTGGTCCAAGCCTCACGGACATCCTCTGGAAGGGCGTTTGTCATATCGGAGATGATAAAGCCGGGTGCGATGCAGTTGGCCCTGATCCCTCGGGGACCCATTTCCTTAGCGATTGACTTGGCGAGCCCGATCATTCCAGCCTTTGAAGCCGAATAGTTGCACTGGCCGGCGTTGCCGGACACACCCACCACTGAAGACATATTAATGATGCTTCCGCCTCTCTGGCGAGCCATTATCGGAGTAAGGGCATGAATGAAGTTGAATGCGGACTTGAGGTTGACGCCTATCACCGCATCCCACTGCTGCTCAGTCATTCTCATCATCAAGCCATCCTTCGTGATACCGGCGTTGTTGACCAGGATGTCAATCCTGCCGAAATCCGCGAGTATCTGATCCACCACCGCATGGGTCTGCTCAAAGTCAGCCGCATTGGAAGCATAACCCTTTACCTTATGGCCAAATGCCTCTAATTCCTTTATTGTCTGCTCAGCTGCCTCGTTGATCACGAGATCAGTGAATGCCACATCGGCTCCTTCGGAGGCGAATTTAAGCGCGATCGCCTTTCCGATTCCTCTCGCGGCGCCCGTTACAAGGGCGACTTTTCCTTCCAATAATCCCATATGTTTAAATTAATAGATTCTTCACTTCCAGAATAACATACTCAAACTGCAAAAATACAGTTAATTGTCAAGTCGGGCAAGAATAATTGGCTATATTTGCACTTCTAAAATAAAAAAGTCGTGATCAAAAGTGAGATACGGGACCCCGGATTATGGGAGAGCGGGGAGCTTAAAATCAACTGGGTAAGGCACCACATGCCTCTGTTGGAAGGTCTTGATAAGGAATTCCTTGACACCAAGCCTTTCGCCGGGCTGAAGGTGGCTCTGTCGGTCCACCTTGAGGCCAAGACCGCTCGTCTTTGCGAGGTTCTCTCCCACGGTGGAGCCGAGATGTTCATCACCGGCAGCAATCCCCTTTCCACACAAGATGATGTCGCGGCAGCCCTGGTCCACGAAGGATTGAATGTTTTCGCCGTTCACGGAGCCACCCCTGAGGAATATGAAAGGGGAATTCGTCGGGTGATTGAGGCGGGACCGAATATCATTATCGACGACGGAGGTGACCTTGTATCGATGATTCATGATAATTATCCGGAGCTAATCCCGGAAGTGATAGGAGGATGCGAGGAAACCACCACCGGTATACTCAGGCTTGAGTCAATGAATCGCGAATCAAGGCTTCTTTTCCCGATGATGCTGGTCAACGACGCCGCTTGCAAACACTTCTTTGACAACCGCTATGGCACCGGGCAGTCGGTATGGGATGGAATAGACCGCACAACCAACCTGATTGTGGCCGGAAAAGATGTCGTGGTCGCTGGCTACGGATGGTGCGGAAAGGGCGTAGCCATGAGGGCTAAAGGCCTTGGAGCCAGGGTGATAGTCACCGAGGTGGATCCTATTAAGGCAATGGAAGCTGTCATGGATGGTTTCAGGGTGATGACCATGAAGGAAGCGGCCGCTATAGGCGACATTTTCATAACTGTCACAGGCTGCGAAGACGTGATCACACAAGAGCATTTCCAGCTGATGAAAGACGGCGCTATCTGCTGCAACGCTGGTCATTTCGATTGTGAGGTCTCCGTGAAGGATCTTAAGGAAATAGCTGTGAACGAGAAACTTGCGAGACAAAATATCCAGGAGTACACCCTTGGGAACGGTTGCAGGATTTACGTCATAGCTGAGGGTCGCCTGGTGAATCTCGCCGCCGGAGACGGTCATCCGGCGGAGATCATGGACATGTCTTTCGCCATCCAGGCATTGAGCGCCAAATTCCTGGCTGATAACAGGAACACTCTTCCCAGAGTGCCCGGAGCTATGCTCCATAATGTCCCCGCGGAAATTGACAAGGAAGTGGCTTTACGCAAATTAAGTGACTGGGGTGTGGAGATCGACCGCCTCACAGAAAAACAAAGAATCTATTTGTACGGAGATTAATTATCATGAGACTATTTCCCATCTATACTTGGACTAAAGGCATAAGAAACTTCGACCACCGCAGACGCAAATTCTCCAACCTGCCTTGGGCGCAAGGAGTGATCCTCCTCGCTTGCGTTATCGTGGCCATGCTGCTAGCCAACCTGCCTTTCACAAAAGAGCTTTACAGAAGTATTCTCGAGACCAATCTATCCATATTCTTCAAAATCCCTGGTGGAAAAGATATCATGTTCCCGAGGGGAATGACGATTGAGAGCTTCATCAACGACATCCTGATGACGGTATTCTTTTTCACTGTCGGTCTTGAGATTCGCCGCGAGATGAAAAATGGAGAGCTGTCGTCTGTGAAAAAAGCCTTAATGCCCGTCATTGCCGCATTGGGCGGAGTGGTTGCCCCAGCCGTGATATTCGCTGTTGTCAACCATGGCACTCCCGCTTCAACGGGGTGGGGTATCCCTACCGCCACTGATATAGCTTTCGCCGTAGGAATACTCTCTATCCTCGGCGATAAAGTGCCAGTGTCCCTCAAGGTGTTCCTGACAGCCTTGGCGATAGCGGATGACTTGATAGCCATACTTGTGGTCGCCCTTTTCTACGGCGGTTCAATCAACTTCGGTCTGTTAAGTATAGCGGTAGCGCTTATCGTTTTGATATTCATAATGAACCGGCTCGGGGAGAAACGGGAGTGGTACTATTTCATTCCCGCCATGGCGATTTGGGCCCTATTCTATTACTCCGGAATCCACTCCACGATGTCCGGTGTTGTGATGGCCTTCCTTGTGCCGATGACTCCTCGCTATAACGAGGCCTATTTCAAAAGAAAAAGACTGCAATACATCCAAAGACTCAACGAGTATAACAGAATCGCATCCTCTTCCGGAGAATTCCCGAACGGCCCTCAGAGGCACTGCCTGAGGCGTATGGCGGCCATCTCCAAGGGTTCTATACCCATGAGCTACCGCCTCGAACACGCCTTGGGACCTTGGGTCAATTTCCTGATAATGCCCCTATTCGCCCTCGCAAACGCCGGTGTTGAGATTCCGGATCTGTCTTATTTCAATGTCTTCCGTATTGATCCAGCTCTTGGCGGCGTGAGCATGGGTATATTCCTGGGCCTGTTGATTGGGAAACCTCTTGGAATATCCCTGGCCAGCTTTATAGCTGTCAAGTTGAAAGCCGGTGAGATGCCCGCAAAAGCCTCCTGGAAGATGCTGATAGCTGTCGCCTGTCTTGGTGGTATTGGCTTTACGATGTCAATCTTCGTGGACACCTTGTCATTCGGAGACCAGGCCCCTGAAGTCATGTCGAAGCTCAGGGACATGGGCAAGGTCGCCGTGCTGTTGGGATCGCTCTGTGCCGGCCTCCTCGGAAGCCTGCTAATCACATTTGTGAATAAACTAGAGAAGCGGTAGAACCTCCACCTCGTAGGTATACATAATATCCGCAAAAAAAAATGAGCGTCGACGCTTCCCGCGTGGACCCTCACTCTAACCACATAATTAATAACACTAAAACTAATAACCAATCGGGTTGTCAGCGGAGAGAACCTCCTGCCTCAACCCATTGCAAAGGTACAGCTTTTTTTTATTTGTGCAAATATTTTTATAACATTTTTCTTAAATTTTTCATTTTAATTGATTTAAATCATTGATTATGTGCCGTATAAACAATAACATAATTTTAAATCCGTTTTACTCCAACCCAAATTGAACCGCAAATATAGGGGGCTAAAACCCTTAAAAATTAATTTTAAATTGTTTTAGTTACAGTTTATCAGTCACCCACACAGGCCAAAGTCGCGACAGAGATACGCACTCCGGAATCCACCAAACCCCTTAATGCTTTACTGCAGGAATTAACCGTCGCACCAGTTGTGAAAACATCATCTACCAGCAGAATATGCCGGCATCCTGACAAATCCGCTCCTTTTTTGAGTCTGAAAGCATCTGAGACATTAGCTTCTTTCCTCTCTATCGATATCTTAGTCTGAGTCTTTGTCCTACGATGTCGTTTAAGGATATCCCGTCGAAACAAGGCACCCAAACGCATCGCTATTGTCTCACCTATCACCTCAGCTTGGTTATATCCCCTAGACCATCGCCTCGTCCAATGCAAAGGGACAGGAATAACCGTATCAACATCGGAGTATAAAACAGAACCCGCTATCTCCTCGGCAAGCATACGGGAAAAGAACCTGCCGGAAGAAATGTCTCCTTTGTATTTAAGACCCTTAGTTATATCCCGATAGCCGGTGGATGCCCGATAATAGAAAAGAGATGTCGCGTAAGAATACGGTTCCGGTTCTTCCAAATCCCTTTGGATCAGATCATTCAACCTATCGGCCATCTTATTCCTAGGCATATTGGAATAATATGTCCTAGGCAAATCGGCGAGACAATCCAAGCAAATGTGATCCTCACGAAGGGAGAGCGACCTTCCACACACCACACACAATCTCGGAATAAACAGGTCAAGCACAGCCCTCCCCACGTAACCACTCATCTCATATGGAGAATCAGATATCAAACGAGGCGGAGCCTCCCTCCTTTAGAGATATCCCTTTCGCCACAGGCTTCGGGCGCCCCGTCAAAGTCAAAGACTTTAGCTCAAGAGAACCCTTTAGGACTTTCAGTTCGACAGAGGATCCGCTTACTTCACATGTTCCGAAAGCGTACCCGTCACTCCAGAAATAGCGACCTGGCTTAGACGTGAAATTCATGGTTTTGTCAACTCCGGAATAATGGAAATCACTCAAAGCCAATATTGTAGACCAACTGGCCATTGAACGGGCGTAATGCCAGCCACACTCCGGCTCATTGAAAGGATTACGCCAAACACCGTCGTAACGGTCACGTATGGCCTTGACGCATTTAAGCCCGTCTTCCGTGAGGCCCTCATACAACATCCCGGTGGCCGCGCAATACTCGAATCCTGTCATGCACTCCCCGAAATACGGGAACGGGACTTCAAGACGCCCATGAGGCCACGAAGCCATCAGAAGGGCGTTCTCATCACCAAGGGCGAAGGACCTCATGTTGTTGAAGCACTTACCGATCCCCTCAACGTAGTTGTACTTCATTATACTCTTCAGTGTGGTCTTGATATGCTCTTTGTCGCCAAGATATCCAAGTCCACAAATATGAGCCATGTACTGCCCGACAAGCTGATCCACCAGACAACCTCTGCCAAGCTGATAATCAGGGATATTGACATTGGGATCCTCCATATCCAGGAACTCGAACGTGTCTGGAGAAGTAATCTTATGCTCGTAATATTCCCCGTTGAATAGATTGGCGTCAGTCCATGCGCTGCCTTTCATGAACAATTCATGACATTTCTTGGCGAACGCTTTGTCTTTCATTGCCATCGCCATTTCCTCAGCCGCCCTCAGAGCTCCCATGTACCAGAACTGCATCTGTGGATTAGGGCCGAAGTAATTAACGTCCATGGTGTTATGTTGGGAACCTTCCATCACACCATCTTGATTACCATCCCATCCTTTCTCAACCCAAGCGTAAGAGAGAGCCTTCTTCACTTGGGGCCACATGGATTGTAGCCATGCGTTATCCCCGCTCAACTGCCACTCCCTATATGCTTTCATGATACAACCCATCTGGCCGTCAGCCGCGGCCGAATGGCCGTCGACTGCCTTCACGAGCGGGAGAGCCGCGCGGAAATTCATGCAACCGTCATCCTTCCGGGTAGCATAGTTGAACTCAACATCTCTCATGCTCCTGGCAAGGTCTCCGAACAGGAATGGCGTCGCCACCTCATAATTCCACACATGTGTGCATGACCCATGACAAGAACCGACGTGATCTCCGGTACCCTCCCAGCCCATCATGTGACCGTCAGGAAGGCGGAAAACTGTCTGAGAGCGGAGAACAGATAGATTGTACAGGGCAGCCTCCTTAACGACATCAGGGAAACTGCTCTCTTTCAATGCGTTGACGAAGACCAGGGTTTGACGCTCCAGCTCCGGGATCATGGGGATGATCTTCTCCGCTGACGTCCAGGCGTCATCATATTCCTTGCAATAATAATTGCCCTCTACCTGGCTTGACCAGCCTTTGCGATTTGGGAAACTCCATGTGAGGAAAAAGGTGAATGACTCGGTCGCTCCCGGGGCTATGGTCTTGCCGACGGCGAGTGAGGCCATGGGATCCGAATCTCTCGATGGTTCACGCTCGGTCAAGACTCCGTCAGCGCTGAAATCGTCCCAGAAATTGAGGATCGATTGATTCCAGTCGTTACGTTTCGAGGAAGTGCGGTAACTGACTTTCCCGGAAGACTGGGTGGAAAGGGCGATGGTTCCCCAGGCCTGGCTGTCCTTCGGCGTTCCGTCCGAGTAGAAATATAAGCCTTTCAATCCCGATGCGGATCTGTACTCATTATGGTTGTCCCTGGCATCATTCACAACACCGTCCTTCCCGATGAAGTTGCTGATAGAACCGCTCACAGAGACCTCCAAAGGGGTTTTTGAAAGGTTTTTAACTTGATATGACAGAACCGCCACAGGTATCCCGCTGGCATCCGAGTCAGTTGGGACCAGCGGATTGAAGCCTTTAACTGTGACCTCTACCGGAATATCCTTATCGGAAAGATGAACCTGCCCGAAAGGATAAGCGGCGTCAAACGAAGCTTCATGGAAACGAGGCATTCCGAAATTATCAACCGGCTCTCCGAAAGCATTGTTATACTCTCCAGGAAGGAGAGGTCCCGCCAACATGGTGGTTGTGGTCTTTCCATGGCCGTCTTTGGTGAATATGGCGAAAAATGGAGCATTTCTTTTCGTGACTCCGGTGTTGAATCCTTTAGCGGGCACGTTCATTATCTCCCAGTCGCGGAGTTCTCCACGACCGCCCAAAGACACGGTACCTGTGCCGATGCCTCCAAGAGGCAATGCTATCTCACGGAGATGAGCGGAATCATAATGGGTCATCACAGGCCATTCGGATGGAACCCATTCCTGGGCGGAAAGCGCTGTCGAGGCAATCAAGACTGCGGCGAAAGACAGTATTCTTTTCATATCGTTCAGTGTTATCAAGACATTTTTAGTCACAACTGCAATTTAGCTTATTTTTCGCGTAATTTTGCACCCGATGAGGGGGTATTTCTTCATATTATTATCATTTATGGCAGCCCTGGTCTCTTATCATTCAAGAGCCCAGGAACTCACATACCCCGATGAGATTAAGGCTCTTTTCGAGAAATCAGATGCCGAGATCTCCGCGGCATCTCATTCTGGCATAGCTAATTGTCATTCTGAGCGAAGCGTAGAATCCCTCCTCCCTACCATCGCTGTCCCCAGTTGCACACATTCAGATCACATCAAGGAAATGATTCGTATAGCCGGAGGCAATCCCGTGGATGTCCCGGCGATGGAAGTCTTGGACAATCCTTACGTCGCCCTTTGGACCATGGCCTCCAGTTGGGACGGTGCGGCAATCCCTGACGGATGGGTGCGGAAAGAAGACGAATATTCAGTCTTGTTTTATAAAACGGTAGCGGATAGGAACATTCCTTATGTGGGCACATCTCCATTAATGAAAGTCATTGACAACGGGCTCCGCAGGATGCAGGGAAAGATAACCAGCATAGAAGATCTTGTGAGAAGCGCTCGGATCTACAGGAAGGCTAAAGAACTGATGGACAACTACTTCACTATCGACACCCACTGTGATCTCCCAGACCTCTACCAGAGCGGTTATTCAGTCGGGAAACGCTCCAGGAACCTTGCCAGTGTACCCAAGATGGTCGAGGGTCATCTGGACGCCCAGATCCTGATCAGTTTCCTTTGGCAAGGCCCTTTGGACAACTTTTCCTCCACAAAAGCGGTAGAAAAGAACCTGGCCAAGATCGCCAAGATCAAGGCTGATGTTGAAAAGTATCCTGAGATCTGTGGTCTTGCCAAGACTCCCTCCGAAGTGGATTCTTTGCGGTCCATCGGAAAAAAAGCTTTCCTCATTGCCCTGGAGAATGGGTACGGAATCGGTAATGATCTCGGGAATATAAAGAAAATGAAAGACTTGGGGATTGTGTACATATCCCTTTGCCATTTCCGTGACAATGCGATATGCAACACATCCTCAAGACATGGTAGCGATCCATCAAAAGGTCTGACCGATTTTGGAAAGAAAGCAATCAAGGAAATGAACCGCCAGGGCATATTGATAGACTTATCCCACCCCTCAGCCGGAACCTTCTGGGATTGCGTGAGATATAGCAAAGCTCCTATTATCTGCTCCCATTCCGGAGCCAAGGCGGTTTACGGCCACGACCGTGGGCTGGACGATAAACAGCTCAAGGCCCTTGCCGAAAACGGAGGCCTGATCCAAGTCTATAGTGTACCCGAATATCTCGGGAGACCCCGCGGCTCGATGACCATAGACGACATGATGGAACATTTCGACCATTGCGTCAAAGTGGCTGGTGCAGAGCATGTTGGGATAGGGAGCGACTTTGACGGAGGAGGCGGAGTGTGGGGTTGTAACGGAGACAATGACCTTATCAACCTCACGGTCAAAATGCTGGAACATGGCTACACCCCGGAACAGATCAAAGGCTTTTGGGGCGGGAATTTCATGAGGGTCTGGAAGGAAGCGCTCTCTAAAGCAGATCAAGACTGAGCTGAGGGTCGGACTCTCTCCTGAGCCTGTCGAATTCCTCGACGGCGGCGAGATCAGGATTGACAATCACATCCTGGTTCTGGATCAGAATCCTGTCGCCATTGATAATATCTGTCAAACAGCCCTTTACCCCCACGATAGCAGGTATTCCCAACCCCCTTGCCAGAAGGCTCGGATGACCTGTCAAGTCCTCTTCCTCGAGAACCATAGCCACCACATTGCTGAAGTTGATCATCACGGAATCCGAGAGAAAGACAGTACGGGCCACGAGGACACTCCCGGGAGGAATGTCCTCATAGGGATTGCGCTGCCCGCGGTCAATCGCCACGAAAGCCTTCCCCTTGGCGAATCCGCCCACTCCTGATCCCCTGATAGTCATCTATTTATCTTAAAGAATCTCCCACGCTCCTCCGGGAGCGAACACGGGTTCAACAAGCTCATCGTAGAACATTCCCCTCTTCGCCAGATCGAGCACGTTCATCCTGTGGCGCATAAGCTGCACGATGGGGAACATGTCCTTAAGCTGCCGCCTTGTGACACCGATCATCGAAGGGTCATATGGGGCTCCGGCCGTCTTGAAAAGATCCCTCATCTTCCCGAATGAATACACCTGCCCCTGAAGCTTCTTTTTGAACTCAGGCCATGTGTCACGAACACGGGTAAGTTGTTCCCGGACAGTCTCCGCATCATTGTATTTCTTGGCGATGTTGTCGTATCCTAAAGTGGGAGCGGGAAAGTCCTTGAATATCTCCAAAGCTCTCTTTTGCTCCTGTTCTAGAGTAGGCCAATCCTTGACGCAGGCATCCACATCCAGCTTTGTCAGATCCATCTTGAACAACTCATCGAATACGGCGCACATGGTCAGGGTGCCGATAGCCACCTGGAAACCGTGAGATTGAAGCTTGCCGTTGAAGCGATGGTGAGTCATGTCGAGGATGTGGCTGAACAGGTGGTCGCAACAGGAAGCAGGACGGCTGGACTGAGCGGCCTGCATGGCGAAACCGCTGAGAGTCAATCCCTCAAACAGGTCGGCTATGGCATCCGGTTTTCCCGCCGCCACTCCTTCCGGGTCGGCTAGGAGATCGTCAAGATAGTCCTGAAGCACATGCCAGGCATCCGGTTTGATCGGAGCGGTGCCCATCAAATCAGCGATCATCCATTCCGCCCCGGCCGGAACTTTTGCGGCAAGGTCAGCGTATCCGGCGGCGGTCATCTCTTTGGGAGCGGCCGCGATGACATCAATGTCAGCTATAATGGCTACCGGTGCTGGACATGAGAAAGTCTGCTTGGAATTCTGATAGGAAATAGACGCTCCAAAAGAGGAATATCCGTCCACGGAAGCTGCCGTAGGCAAGGTTAGATACTGCTGATCATGATGATGTGAGCATAGCTTGCAGAGGTCATTAATAACCCCGGAACCAACTGATACAGCGACATATCCACCATCCAATTCCTTGTCCACCATCTCGATGTATTCCCACTCGGCATGGAACTCCTCTTCCATGATTATGAATTTCTCAACGGGAATCCCGGCCTTGACGAATAGGCCATAGACCTTTTCTCCAAGGACAGGCCATGTGTGGATATCCGCTATTATCTTTGCCTTACGGCCGGGGAAATACCTTTTAAACACCTCGGGAGCCATCTCGCTGACTCCTCTTCCCATCTCGAACACTTTGGTGTCGGTCGCCACTTTGAGGGCGTTCGCAATCCTTTGTTTGGAATCCATTTGTTGATTGTTTACAGACCATAAAGGTACAAAATAATTTAGTACCTTTGCAGGCGGAAAAAACACGAACACAAAAAGAACAAGATAATATGACACAGGACGAACTCTTCAAGGTGCTGGTCGCTCATTGCAAGGAATACGGGTTCATATTCCCCTCCAGCGAGATTTATGATGGACTGGCCGCGGTTTATGACTATGGCCAGATGGGCGTGGAACTCAAGAACAACATCAAACGCTATTGGTGGGAGGCTATGACACGCCTCAACGAGAACGTGGTGGGAATAGACTCATGCGTGTTCATGCACCCGAAGACCTGGGTCGCCTCTGGCCATGTGGCCGCTTTCAACGACCCTCTCATCGACAACAAGGACTCCAAGAAGCGCTACCGCGCTGACAACCTTATCGAGGACTATCTCGGCAAGATCGAGGAGAAAATTGAGAAAGAAGTCGCCAAGGGACGCAAGAAGTTCGGTGACGCCTTCAACGAGGAGCAATTCAGGGCAACCAATCCTAACGTATTGAGAGAGAAAGCTAAATACGATGAGGTTCACGGACGCTACAAGGCCGCCGAGGATGCCAATGACTTGAAGGCCTACAGGGACATCATCATAGACTGCGGCATCGTCTGCCCGATCTCCGGCACAGCCAACTGGACCGAGGTCCGTCAGTTCAACCTGATGTTCAGCACCCAGGGCTCCACAACCGGCAACGCCGACGACGTTCTTTATCTCCGTCCTGAGACCGCTCAGGGAATATTCGTGGAGTACCTCAACGTCCAGAAGACCGGCCGCATGAAGATTCCTTTCGGTATCGCCCAAATCGGAAAGGCCTTCCGTAACGAGATTGTGGCGAGGCAGTTCATATTCAGGATGAAGGAATTCGAGCAGATGGAAATGGAGTTCTTCTGCCGTCCCGGGACTGAGATGGAGTGGTTCGCCAAGTGGAAGGAGAATAGGATGAAATGGCATGTCAACCTCGGTATGGGTGCGGAGAACTACCGTTTCCACGACCATGAGAAACTGGCCCATTACGCCAATGCCGCCACCGACATCGAGTTCAACTTCCCGTTCGGTTTCAAGGAGCTTGAGGGTATCCACTCAAGGACCGACTTCGACCTCGGTAACCACCAGAAGATCAGTGGAAAGAAGATCCAATACTTCGATCCTGAGACCGGTGAGAGCTATGTCCCTTATTGCGTGGAGACTTCCATCGGTGTAGACCGTATGTTCCTCGCCGTCCTTAGCCACTCCTACAATGTGGAGCAGCTTGAGAGTGGAGAGACCAGGGTTGTGCTGAGCATTCCCGCTCCGCTGGCTCCTGTCAAGGTTGCCGTACTTCCTCTCGTCAAGAAAGACGGACTGCCCGAGAAGGCACAGGAGGTTGTGGATCTCCTCAAGTACGACTTCGCCTACCAGTACGACGAGAAAGACTCTATCGGTAAGCGCTACCGTCGCCAAGACGCCATCGGAACCCCGTTCTGCGTCACCATCGACAACGACACGATGAACGACAACACCGTGACTGTCCGTGACCGTGACACGATGGAGCAAACCCGTGTCCCGATCTCTGAGCTCAGGGCTATGATTGACAAGAAAGTCAACATGTCCAACCTTCTCAGGAATCTTTAATATCATGAATATCAGATATTTCTTGGCCGCTCTAACAGCGGCCGTCTTTATTTCCTGCTCACCGAAGGAAAAAATTGAGACCCTTTTCAACGGTGAGAATCTCGACGGATGGAAAGTCGTGTTGAAAGCCGCCGAAGGGGAGACCTTTGAGGGTGAGACTTTCTATGCCCAAGACGGTGTCCTGCGAGTTAGCGGGAAACCCTTCGGATACATCCGGACAGAGAAGAAGTACACTGATTACACGCTTCACCTTGAATGGCGCTGGGCTGGAGAGGAAGGCGTGGATGGAGGTGTGTTCAACAGGCTCCAGGACGGCGATAAAGTCTGGCCGCTGGGTGTCCAACTCCAGATGACACCCAAAGACATGGGTGTCCTGATGGGAGGAATCAAGATAGAAGGTCTGGAAGGACCCTTCTACAAGAAAGACAGGATCGTGGAGGAAAGCCCCGAGAAGCCTGTGGGCGAGTGGAATGAGATGGAATTCCTCTGCAAAGGAGGCGAGATTAAAGTATGGCTCAACGGGATCCTCGTCAACGAGGCCGTCTGCGACGCCACAAACGGCTACATAGCCCTCCAGTCAGAAGGCGGCCCAATGGACTTCAGGAATATCTACCTCTCGAACCGTACTTTACAGACGGAAAGGTAGTAGGTGGCGTTGAGCGACTCTTTCCCTTGGAAGAATAAATAAACCTGACCGTCATCATCCTGGAATACTCCCGGATGACCGCTCTCGAAAGCGTTCCACGCTCCCTCGGGCCCATGGGTGAAGAATAAGCCGTCTGGAGCTATCCTTTCATAATGATAACCATCGGTCGAAGTCGCCAAACCTATTTGTTGGCCCTCGTGGTTATACGCCCCGGCGTAGAACATATACCAGACTCCTTTATGCTTCACGACAGTCGGCGCCTCAGTACAGCTCATCTCCCAGGGATATTCCGGAGTCATAAGCGGACCATCCACTGAAAGCAAGGTCCATTTATCTGGACCATAATCACTTCCATAAGGAGCCTCAGCCATCCCCATGATCTGGTAGGTGGCGGTTTTGTCCCTGGTCGCGAACAGGAGAATAAGCTTATCCTTAACCCGGTAAACCTCAGCGTCTATTGAGCGCTTGATCGACCAGTTCGTTTCCGGAACTATGATTGGCCTGTCACAGGTGTTGGTGAAGGTGATCCCGTCCTCACTCATGGCATGCCAGATATTGGCTACCCCGTCTGTGCCCTCCCAGGCCATCTGGTAGAACATGTGGATTTTCCCGTCAAGTTTCCTGACACATGGAGCCACGGCACCATGGAGCGGATTACCTTTGGAATCCCTAAGGTCCAGATCCCCGACCCTTGTCCAGTTCACGAGATCCGTGCTGCGGGCTATGGCGGCATGCCAGTCATTGAATTTCGGAGGTTTGCTGTTGTCCTGCGGAGTCGGATCAAACGGCATCAGGGAATAGTACATATAGTACTGATCTCCATGATGAATAACTGTCGGGTCCTTGGCGAAAGGATAATCCTTAACTTTGGAATTGTCTCCATATTGCATCGGAAGCTGCTCCAGAACCACTTTCATGGGCTTCGGAGCGCAGGCGGAAAGGCAGATGGCCAGAATCAAAAACGCTTGTGAATATGATTTCATGATTATTCCTGTTTCTCTTGATAATCAAAATACTCAAAGGAGGCGACACTGTCAACAGCATACAATCCGAGCACCACTCCTGTGAAACCGCCACAAACCTCAGAACTCATGAGGGAAGTCTCTATCTCGCCTATCTCTTTGCCATTAACCTCGAAACGGTACATATTCCCATCATCGGAAACTATACGCAGGACGACATCTTTCCCTCTTTTTATAGGCACGGATCCGAGAACGGTGTTCACAGACTTTAGTTTAAGACGCAGCGTGGCATGACCACCCTCAACCGCTAGCGCCACAAAGCCATCCGGGTTCTGATAGGCTACTAATCCCGCCTCTCCAGAAGAAGTCTCAAGACGGACCTTTGTCTCGGCCACTATTCCCGGGCTCTCCTGCCGTACCCCAACGAATGTAGGATGGTCATTCTCCTCGAGCGGGCTAGTCCCGGTAAGGTTAAGACGCCCCTTACTCATCTTATAACGAGACATTTCCGGGTTCTGAATATAAACCCACTTCGGATCGAGGGGAGAATCGAATTCTTCTCTCCAAATCTTCTTGACAGGAGCCTTGGCTGTCCAGCTGGCGGGAACGCTCATGAGAGCGTTTATCGGTGCGCCATCATTTATCACCGGCCAACCGGCAACCCAAGTCAGAGGAGCGATGAATGTCTCTCGCCCCAAGTGGTGGAAGTCCCCGCCAAATCGCCTGAAACCAAGGAAAACCACCCACCAGGATCCGTCCGGAGCCTGAACGAAATCCCCGTGGCCGGTGCCTTGAATCTGGTTACTCTGCGCGGCCTCACGGAATTGAGTCAGGATAGGATTCATCGGATTGGACTCATATGGACCCCAGATGTTACGGCTGCGAGCAATAGTGAGGCTATGCCCCATCTCTGTACCACCTTCTGAGATAAGCAGGTAATACCATCCGTCTTTCTTGTAGATGTGCGGTCCTTCTGGGTAGCGTCCTCCAGTTCCTCTCCAAATCATCTTACTTTCTGTCAACTGTTTCCCTGTAACAGGATCAATCTCGCAAAGCTGGATATGGTTGGGATTCGAGACCATATAGCACTTCCCGTCCTCGAAGAGGAACGAAGGGTCGATGCCCCCCTGCTTCAAATACACCGGCTCTGACCACGGTCCTGCCGGATCCTTTGCAGTGACAAAGAAGTTCCCGCCTTTTGTGACGTTGGTGGTGATCATGTAATACAACCCCTCGTGATAACGGATGGTGGTGGCGAATATTCCTCCGAAGGAATTCGCCCTCTCCAGTGGAATCTGACTCTCACGATCCAGGACATTCCCTATTAATTCCCAGTTAACCAGATCCTTGGAGTGATAGACTGGCACCCCGGGGAAATACTGGAAAGAGGAATTGACGATGTAATAATCCTCTCCGACCCTGCATATGGAGGGATCGGGATGGTAGCCTGGAATGATCGGATTATGAATCAAGAGATTGCTTTCCTGGGCAAAAGCGGACGCGAAGACAATGATCGCGAGAATGGATGTGGTTACAATTCGTCTCATGGTTTAGTAAAGTTAACTCTTTTTTGATAATTTTACATCAAGGAGTAAAATGATATGAGATTATTAAACTCTGTCGGCATAATGATGGCCTGCCTGATCATCGGGAGCTCTTGTTCGCGGATTATCGGGACAACGGAGAAGTTCCCGGAAATATGGCGCCCAGGTGTATTCAACCTTGAGGCTCACAGGGGATTATCTGATGAGTATCCTGAGAACACTGAGCTCGCTTTCAGGAAAGCGGCTGAGGCTGGAAGTGTTTACCGGGGAATGGAGACGGATGTGCAAATGACAAAAGACTCGATCTTGGTTTGCCTGCACGACGACACCCTCAAACGTACGACCGGTGCTTCCGGAGCTGTCTCTGATTATACCCTTGAAGAACTCCTCACTCTTGACGCCGGACAGGGAGAGAAGATTCCATTGCTTTCGACATATCTGGCTATCTGCCGTGAAAGCGGACTTATTCCTTATGTTGAGCTGAAGGGGGTCTTGGCCTATGAAGGGGTTCCCAAGACCATTGATCTGATCCATGAGAATGGCTTCAAGGACGGACAGTTCGTGATCACCTCATTCAGCAAGCGTCATCTTGAGATCGCCTCCTCTATCTGCGATACGCCGATGGAGTATATGGCCGGTTCATTCAGAACATCATATCTGGATTCTCTCCCTCCTATCCGCAACCTGGTCATCCGCCCGTCATCCAAGAAGTTGACGGAGGAATTCGCAAAAGGCTGCCATGATAGAAATATTCCCCTGGAATGCTATGGACTTCCGGTGGGAGACAAAGCCTTATACGAACGCCTCCGTAACTGGGGCGTCCTGGGAGTCACTTGCAACTCATTTCGTTTTAAAGACTAATGCTATATGTTTCCCCTGGCTTGGTGTCCATCGTGATCACTTGACCATCTTTAGGGGAACGGATGCGGAGAATACCTCCCTTCTCTGAATAAACACTAACCGAGAACACCTTTCCGTCCTTCATCTCAGCCGAGACCAGGAAGGCGCCCATTGCCCTCAGGCGGTTGAAACTGACGTTTTTCCAACCGGATGGAACCGCCGGAAACACTTCAATCACACCGGTTTGGCTTTGAAGAAGCATTTCCTGAAGGCCAGAGGCATAAGCGAAGTTACCCTCAAGGGTGAACGGCCTGTATGTGAACCTGGATTTTCCGCTCTTGGTCTGGTCTCCGTTGGCGTGGAATGAGTTGCGGAGCACGAAGCAGCTTGCGAATGTCCTGAGCGCCTCAGCGGCCTCATCACCATGTTTGGCCCTTGCCTCCATGTTCGCGAGCCAGGAATATGAATAACCGCACCACCAGTCCGGCCCGTTGGCATGGAGCCTCGAAAGCGTAGCGTCAATAATTGACTTCTCCTCAGGAGAATGGCTCACGTCAAGAAGTCCGAGCGGATGAATCGCCATCGCATGAGAAAAATGCCTATGAGACAGGTTATAAGACAATCCGGGAGCGATTGAGAGTCCTCCGTCCTCGTCAATGGCATAATCCGGCAACTGGCCAAAGTCAGTTTTCCAGCGAGCCGAATCCTCGGACAATCCTAACGAATCCGCCATCTCAGCGGCAGCCACGAAAGCGAACTTCGTGAGAGCCAAGTCATAGTTGGTTATATCAGTGAAGAACGCGTCTATCCTGTTGTCGTTTATCTCCGGGCTTGCGCTGTATTCAAAGGTCCTGGTACCATCGGGCCGCAACTCTGTCTCCTGCTCGAGGAACAAGGCGACATCCCTCATGAACGGATATGCCCTTTCCTTAAGGAACTCCTTGTCGGCAGAATATTTCCAATGGAGATAGAAGTGCTGGCCGAGCCAAGCGGAAGTGGTGGGGGAGAATCCATACTGGACCCATCCGGACATGGCCTCTCCCTCAAGTGTGCAGTAACCAGGCACAGCCAGTCCTTCTTTCCCGAAGAACTTTTTTGTGAAAGCCTTGTACTTATCAATCTGGCTCCAAAGAGTATTCAGATAGCCCAGGCCCTCATCCAAATGATTGCCGATATAAGCTGGCCAATAACTCAGCTGGGTATTGAGATCATTATGGTAATCTCCCTTCCATGGTGGCAGGAAACCGTCATCTGCCGTCCATACTGACTGCAACGAAATAGGATAGGAATCCTTCCTTGTGGCCGACCCGAACTTGTACATTTCCCTGTCGTACTGTCTCTGGATAGTGGCGTCAGGAACCGTGACAGACGAACCTTCCCAATAAGGCTTCCAATACCCCATGTGGTGTTTGTATGCGACTTTAAGCCCTTCAGACATGGCTTTGGATACTTCAGCGGCAGCATTTTTCCCAGACAACGATGATGTCACACTCCACACCGCCACGACTTTATTACCCTTCCGCTTCCAATCAACAGCGACATCGTAGAAATAGTCTTCCCATCCCTTTTGATGGTATGTGATCAGATTTTTCTCTCTTTTGACTTCCCCTTGAGGATAACCAAGGAGAGCCAGAGAGGAACTTCCAAGTCCAGCCTCATCCTCCCCTTTGACCTGATATTCAGGGGAAACCAGTTGAATATCAAAAGATTCCGGAACATTCTCAAATACTATCCAACCTACGTCTCCATCAGCCTGGACAAATGTCCTCATCGAGACTCCACTCTCCCACAAGACCTCACAGAGGGCATTGTTCAGATACAGCCTGTTTTCCTTGACAGGACCCCAAGAAGAAATATCCATCTCCAAAGCCGCTCCGGGAATCTTGGAAGGTGCCGCCGCATAGCCTTTTTTGTCGAATAGTTCCGTGACCGGACCGTAGTCACCTCTCCGGACATGTTCCTTAACCCATTCGAATGAATATTCCTCGCCTTTAAACGCCTCGATGGGACGCAAGTCCCAAAGGTCAATCCTGTCGAGGGAAAGACGCAGATTGTCGCCTTTTTGCCACACCAGCTCCCCAATCGTCGCGTTACCGAGCGGCATAGCCTCATCCCAGACGGTAGCGAGATCATTGAACACCAAATCGCTCTCCGATGGCTCTACCTCCATCCTTGAACAACCGGCAAAACAACCTGCCGCAAAACATGTGAACAACAACAAAGCCCTTTTCATTCGCTCAAGTCTTAAAGTGATTAACCTTATTCTCCGGACGGAACCGCCAAGACGCACACAGGATGTGGAACCTTGATATCCTTCCCCGTGTCGGTCAAAAGGCCGGTCTTAAGGTTGCGACGGAACACCTGGATCACGTCGCTGTCGCGGCAAGCCACGAGAACATACAGCCCGTTCGGAGTGATGGCGAAGTTTCTCGGATGGACGCCAGTGTTTTGATATCCCACATAAGTCAGGAGACCCGTGGATGGATCCTGGCTGAATATCGCTAATCCGTCCCCTTTCAGACGATTGCTGGCATAAAGGAATTTCCCGTCAGGTGAGAAATGTATGTCAGCGCTTCCCCTCGCATGAAGTGGATCCGCCTCGATAAGCTGGATCTGTTTGAGGTCACCTCCATTATAATCGTATACGACAACATTGCCCTCAAGCTCAGTCAGGACATACATGAAGCGTCCGTCTTTGGAGAAATCGAAATGACGGGGACCCTCACCTGCGGGAACCTTGATCTTGACAGGCTCAAAGCTGGTGACTTTCCCGTCAACGACAGGGTAACGATAGATGTAATCACCTCCTAAGTCTATGACAAACAGGTACTTCCCATCTGGTGAAACCTGGGAGGAATGGATGTGTGATCCAGCCTGACGGACAGTGTCCGGACCGCTCTCGAAGAACTCCAACAAGGTTCCCTCCTCAAGGTTACCCTTATCGTCCAGAGGGAAAACAGTCATCCCACCTGAGGAATAGTTGGTGGCGACAACATCTTTCCCGACCCAGGTGACATGGCAAGTGCCCCTGCCGTGAGTCAACTGCTTGTTCCGGAAAGCGAGTGTTCCCTTGGCGGCATCAAAGTCAAAGGCCGACACGGCGGCGTCCACCTGTTGCTCGGTAACGGAATAAACCATCTTGTTCCCGGGAGCCACCGCAAGAAATGACGGATTGGGAATATCCGTGATGGCTAGCGGTGTGCTCTCACCGGTAGCCTGGTCAAACTTGAATGTGTAAATTCCTTTGCTGTCGGTGTCGGTGTAAGTACCCACCAGCAATGTCAAATTATCGGACTTTTTCCCGCAACCAAATAATGTCATAGCGGCCATAATCAATAACAAACTCTTTTTCATATCGTGATTGTCAAATAATCTTCACCGTTTCTCCCGGAGTGGTCTGTTTCTCAAAGACTTTCCCATCTTTAGGTGAGAGGATGCGAAGCTTACCACCCTTCTCGGAATGCACACTCAAGGAAACGACTTCACCACCCTTCATCTCTGACGAGACAAGGAATGCCCCCACTGCCCTCAAATTATTGAAACATATGTCTTTCCACTCAGAAGGAACCGCTGGGAATACCTCTATCACGCCCGTGTGACTCTGAAGAAGCATCTCCTGGAGACCCGCGGCAAAAGCGAAATTACCCTCAAGCGTGAAGGGCCTGTAGGTATATTTTGATTTCCCACTCTTGGTCTGGTCTCCGTTGGCATGGAATGAGTTTCTGAGCACGAAACAAGAAGCGAAAGTACGCAATGCCTCGGCGGCCTCGGTGCCATGTTTCGCCCGGGCCTCAAGATTGGAAAGCCATGAGTATGAATATCCGCACCACCAATCAGGACCGTTGGCGTGGAGCCTGTCCAGAGTAGCGTCGATGATCTTTTCCTGCTCTGGGCCATTGCTGATGTCCAGCAATCCAAGTGGATGAATCGCCATGGCATGAGAGAAATGCCTGTGGGAGACGCTGTAGGGATATCCCGGCGCGATGGCTAAACCTCCATTCTCATCAAGAGAGAATTCAGGCAATTCGGATTCAACTTGCCTCCAATGACCAGCCTCATCAGCCAATCCGAGGGAGTCGGCCATTTCTGCCGCCGCGGTGAAAGCGAAACGAATCAAGGACAGGTCGAAGTTAGTGATTTCCGGGAACCAAGCCTCAATACGATTGTCATTAATCTCCGGACTAGCGCTGAATTCCAGGGTCCGGACTCCTTCCGCATTCACTTCGGTCTCCTGCTCAAGGAAAATCACAACATCCTTCATGAAAGGATATGCCCTATCTTTGAGGAACTCCTTGTCAGCCGAGTACTTCCAATGGAGATAGAAATGCTGGGCTAGCCATGCGCTTGTTGTAGCCGAAAGGCTGTACATTACCCAGTTGCTTCCCATCCCCACGCCTTTCAAGGTGCAGACTCCAGGAACATCCATCCCGTCTTTCCCGAAGAACCTCTTCGTGAAGTCCTTGTAGGTGTCTCTCTGGTCCCATAGCGTGTTGAGATATCCCAACCCCTCTTTCAGCCTATTACCGGAATATGCCGGCCAATAACTGAGCTGAGTGTTGAGGTCATGGTGAAAATCGCCCTTCCACGGGGGTAGGTTGCCGTTGTCAGCAGTCCACACCGCCTGAAGCGAAATAGGGTATGAATCCTCTTTCGCGGTTGATCCGAACTTATAAATCTCCCGGTCATACTGATGCTGAATCAGAGGATCGGGCACCGAGACGGATGATTCTTTCCAAAATGAAGCCCAATAATTCTTATGCCCTTTGAAAGCCTTCACAGGCCCTTCTTTTAGAGCCTTAGAGACTTCCTGTCCAGCATCCTGTCCGGAAAGGGAAGATGTGACGCTCCAAACGCCTACGAGCCTCTTACCTTGCCTCTTCCATTGGACTGCCACATCGTAAAAGGAATCCTCCCAACCTTTTTGATGGTAGGTTATCTTATCCCCTTCACGAATCACCTCCCCTTGAGGGTATCCCAGCAAGGTCAAGGATGAGCCGCCAAGCCCGTCAGATTGATTCTCGGAACCTTGATATCTTGGCGGAACAAGCTGAATGTCAAAAGATTCCGGAACATTATCAAAAATAATCCAACCAACTGAACCGTCGGCCTGGACAAATGTCCGCAGCGATGTCCCGTTCTCCCACTCAACGGAACAAAGGGCATCTTTCAAGTACAGACGGTTATTCTTGACCGCGCCCCAGGAGGATGTGTTAATCTCGAGAGCCGCTCCGGGTATCTTTGATGGGGCCGGATAGAGTTTTTCGGGACGGGCATATTTCTGAAGGACAGGGGCATAATCCCCACTGCGGATATGCTCTTTGATCCATTCGAATGAAAAATGTTCTCCCATGTGGGTGGTTGTCGGACGCAGATCCCATAGGTCTATCCTGTCGAGGGAGAACCTAAGGTTATCCCCTTTCTGCCATACCAATTCGCCAAGAGTGGCGTTTCCAAGAGGCATAGCCTCATCCCAAACGGTAGCGAGATCTTCAAACACCAGATCGCTCTCTGAAGGCTCCCCCTCAAAACTGGCGCAGCCTGGAGCCGCCAACAGCAGCATCCAGGCCATAACAAATATAAAACTCTTCCTCACCGTTCTAAAGATTTAATCCACGTGATAGTCCAAAGTTACTGATTTTCCCTTCTTATCCTTATACTTGATCTTATAATTGCCCTTGAAACCTCGCCACGAGATTTTGCCGTCCTTGGGGGCCTTGAAAGTGAGATTTGTCCTCCAATCATGATTGATAAGCTGATCAAGAGCCTCATACGCCGGCTTCTTGTTCATATTCTTATCAAACAGTCCGGATATTGAAGGTTCCCCTGGAGCGGCTCCTCCGTCAACAAGATTCCACCATGTGATACCAGCCACGGAAGGATGGCTGAACCACAAGCGATACAGATTCGTGGCCAGAACCTTTTGAATCTCAAGGCCTTTAGGCGTGTCTTCGGGGGCGCTCACCGTGACCTCACTTATGAAGATGGGCCTCTCGATATTCTTCAGCTCCTCCATGGTGGCCCAAAGACGATCCGGGGAGAGTCTGCCGTCATCTGTCCCTTCGGCGATCTGAGTAGCCTCACGTGGGTTGAAAATATGCATCTGGACTCCGGCGTAATCCACCCTAGCGCCACGGTCGATAAGGTTACGGGCAATCTCGGTGTATCTCTTGGTCGGTCCCCAGTGCATGTCGCACTCGTTGGTGTTGAATTTCACTGTTGAGGGGAAATACTTCTCCGCCCACTTGAAAGCTTTGAAGGTGTAGTCATCAGGCATAAGGCCGCGGTTCGCCTGGTCATAGCATTCGTTCACCACATCCCAATCCTGCACACGATCTTTATAATGATCCGCCAAATCCTTGATGTGCTTCTCGAACTCCTTCTCCATCACCTTCCTGTCCTCTGGCATCCATGTGGGATGCCCCCACGACCTGATTCCGTAAATGATGGCATGGCCTTTCATTGATATTCCCTTGGACTCACAGAACTCCACGACCGGGTCGGTGGCAGGACGCCTATACTCATAAGGGCTGTCAGCCGTGAACCGGATTTTGCCCTTCTCCGGCTCCAAAGTCTTCCAGTAGAAAGCTATGGTCGCGGCGTTGAAGAGTTCACCGAAAGCGTCCTTGTACTTCTGGTTCTTCTCAGGAGTGTCCAGCTGGTCAAAAAGGAATATATTGCTCCCGAACAAGAAATCGCTCGAGACTTGCTCGACAGTTACCATGGACCCAGGCTTGACGTTCTCGAGAACAACTTCGGCGTCGCCTTTACGGTATTTCTCGATATTGCTGTCAATGGCGTTCTGGAGACTGTCGTTCCAGGCCTTATAGTAGGCCTCGCTCATCACCGGGCTCTTCTCCTGGGCGGAAACACTTAAGGCAGAGAAGATTAAGATGACCGGGAATAATAAAGGATATGCTTTTCTCATTTTATGGGTAGTATGGTGGATTTAGCGTTCCATGAATTCACGATAATCTTGAAGGGGCCGTTCTCACCAAGGGAACCATTCGTGGTGTTGATAGTGATATCCTTAGACTCACCGGGCTCCAGCCAGAAGAAGTTGTCACTGCAAGTGAAGATCCTGTCGTCCACATCAATGATGGTCATCGGGGACGGGTTCTTTCCCTTGTTAATCACTGTCAGGCAATAAGTTCCGGCGGTCGGAGAAGTCACCTCGCTGACCTTGAGAGTGGTCTTGCTCTTCGCCACGGTCGGCTTGAGCCAAGGTCCCTTATCAAGGGTTGGCCACTCAGGCGTGGACTCGAGATACTTCTTGTAATATTCAGGATCCTCCATCTGGGGGATGGTCCTGGGCCAGTATATTGACCTGGATATCTCAGAACCATCGGCTCCTAGAAGCTTTGCCACCAGGAAAAAGAACCTAGAACGGTAGTCCGCCGGGATTGAGAACTCTCCCAGCTCCGTCTTTGCCACCGAGGTGCCGGCAGGAACGGAAATAGCTTGCTCATAAGACTTTATCTCCTTGAACTTGTCATCCAAAACCCTCAGAGACACCTTGCCGGAAATAGCCTTGGTGTTAACACCATTCAAAACATTCACCTTCATTGGAATATTATCTCCTGGCGCATAAAGCATCCTTGGCAGGTCAACCAGCACATGGGTCTTCTCATAAGTCCTCTTGAGGAAGTAATACGGGGCTGTAGGCTGGCCATAATAATCCATTATCTGGATAGCCGCCACGACGGGCCAAGGGCGTTTAAGTACCCAGGGCATCAAGCCTGTAGTAACCGGATAGTTGCTCTGGAGTCCCTCAGACATGATCTGGTAGAACTCTCCGGCTCCGACCTGTGAAGCCTCCACCATGTCCTCGTACAATGGATCCGAGACATCGGAGATGTGAGATGCCCTGCTCAGCATCCTCGGGACACGGGACGGCCAATACTCGGCGAAATGATGTACAAAATCAGGATGGGTGCTCCGGAATGTCTCCTCGAACATTACGCCAAGGCCCTTGAAGTCTTCGGCCGCGACAATCTTACGGTTGTCCCTGGCGGAGCTCATCGTGTGGATACCGGTCTCGGCCACATATGGCATCAACTTATAATCCTTGTAGTGATTGGGGTCGAAATCGGGATAGAGATGGTCGGAACCTCCGTCAGGCGTGGTCCGCCAGAATGGTCTTGTCGGGTCAAACTCCTTGAGGTTACGCTCAGTGATGCCGATAGAAGTCGTATTGCCGTAGCAATAGGGGTTGAACTCGTTGCCACCACACCACACGGCAAGGGCTGGTTGATTCCTGAGCCTGAATATGTTCTGGCAAACTTGTGCCTCCCAGACGTCCTGAGGCCACTCTGGAGTGTCGCTATTGGCCATCGTGAAGTCCTGCCAGACCATGATGCCGTATTTCTTGCAGATGTCGTAGAAAGCCTCCGTCTCCATGTAGCCGGCGCCCCAGATTCTCAAGACCTGGACACCCATGTCCCTGGCGGCTCGAAGCGGCCACTCATATTTCTCGTAGGGAAGATCGGAGATGGCGTCCAGAGGAAGCCAGTTCACTCCTTTCACGAATATCTTCTTCCCGTTGACGACGAACTGCCAGTCGTTCCACCTGTCCTCAACCCTCACTCCGGCGCTGCGGACATGCTCAATAGTCCTGACACCGAAATCAAATCCGATCTTGTCCGTGGACACCCCGTTCACAACAAGCTCGACTTCGGCTCGGTAATAATCTGGGGAGCCCATGCCATTTGGCCACCAAAGTTTCGGCTTGTCCAATTCGAAGGACTCCTCCATCCAGCAGCGACCCTTGACGACTTTAGGGGTGAAAGTCTTGGTGTAGGCCTCCTTGTTCCCGTCGAAAAGATGGACTATGACTTTGACATCATCGTCAGCGAAAACGCTCGTCCTTGCGGCGGATGAAGCCTGGTGATTGTTCCAGCGGTGGAGTATATAGTCCTTGGAGTTCTTTCCGGAGAATATCTCCGTCGTGAAATCCACGACCGCCTTGCCATTCGCAATGGAACGCGTGGCCATGAACGGACGCTCAAGATGGTAGTACGGAAGAATGTCGATCCGGACACCATTCCACATTCCCATATGGAAGAAAGGTGTCACGCTGGCGTTGGAGAAGAACCAGGTGCGGACAAAACGCCCAGGAACCCTTCCCTGATAATCCGGGTGCTGGTAATTGGCGGACCTTACCTCCACGACTAAGTCATTCCGGGAGCCGTCAGTCTTCAGGAACTCATTGATTTTCACCGTAGGACCTCCGAACATTCCCTCATGCTCACCAAGCAGGGTACCGTTCAGCCACACCTTTGAGGCATAGTCAATGCCGTCGAAAGTGAGAATCACATTGTCGGAAGCCTCGAACTTCGGCGTAGGGAACGATTTCCGGTAATAGTGCACCTTCTGCTCCAAAGGATGGTACAATTCGGAATTGAGGTTCTTGTAAGGCTCCGGCAGCTTCCCAGCCTTATAGTAGGCCATCTGGACGGACGTCGGAGACTCCACCGTGATGGATTCTTTTCCCGCTAAAGCGGCGATGGACTCCACGGGGGCGTCACTGGCGGTCAGGATCCAGTCAGATGACAAGTCGATATGCTTATCACCAAGACGAGGAAACACAAAGTAAGGCGACTCGAGGCGCTTCACCGTCTCCTTCTCCTGGGCGGACACACCCAGAGAATAAAGAAGGGTAGTTATTATTAATAACCAGAATGACTTGTTTTTCATCATATAGGAATTGTAATTGTTTTCGAGTTCCAAGAGGTAACCATGACCTTGGTGGGGGCTTTTCCGATAGGAGAGCTGGACTTGACGTTGATGGTTATCTCCTTAGACTCTCCTGGTGCCAGCCAGAAGAAGTTGTCACTTGTTGTGAATATGCCTCCGTCAAGGTCGATGATAGTCATCGGGGAAGGGTTCTTTCCCTTATTTGTGACGGTCAGGCTGCAGCGATTGTCATTAATCTTGGTCAAAGGCGAGACCACCAAGGTGGTCTTGCTCTTGGCGACCGTGGGTTTCAGCCAAGGGCCCTTGTCCATGGTCGGCCATTCAGGGGCCGACTCGACATATTTCTTATGATACTCGGGATCCTCCATCTGGGGGATGGTCCTCGGCCAGTAAACCGACCTTGAAACAATCTTTCCACTGCCGTCAGAAAGCTCCGCAACGATGAAGAAAAACCTCGAGCGATAGTCCGCCGGGATGGAGAAGTCTCCCAATTCCATCTTCGTGACTGAAGTGCCGACAGGAACGGAAACAGCTGTCTCATAAGACTTTATCTCCTTGAACTTATCGTCAAGGATTTTGATGGAAACGGTCCCTTTGAACGCCTTGGCCTCAGCTCCGTTCAAGACATTGACCTTGATCGGAAAACCATCTCCTGGAGCGAACAGCATCCTCGGAAGGTCGACCACCACATGAGTCTTCTCATATGTCCTTTTAAGGAAATAGTAAGGAGCCGTAGGCTGGCCGAAATAGTCCATAATCTGGATGGCTGCCACGACAGGGGATGGACGCTTGAACACCCATGGAATCAAACCGGTTGTCACAGGGTAGTTGCTCTGGAGCCCCTCAGACATGATCTGGTAGAACTCTCCGGCACCGACTTGAGAAGCCTCGACGATATTCTCGTAGGTCGGGTCGGACATGTTGTCGATGTGAGACGCTCTGCTGAGCATCCTGGGCACCCTGCTGGGATAGTATTCAAGGAAATGATGGACAAAGTCCGGATGGGCATCCTTGAAAGACGGATCGTACATTTTCCCGAGGTCTTTCAAATCTTCCGGGGCCACGATAAAACGGTTGTTCCTGGCGCTGGTCAAGTTGTGGATGCCGGTCTCGGCCATGAAGGGAAGATTGTGATAATCTTTATAATGATTCGGGTCGAAATCCGGATACATGTGATCTGACCCGCCGTCGGGCGATGTGCGGAAGAAAGGCCTGGTGGGGTCGAACTCTTTCAGGTTACGCTCCAGGATGCCAATGGGGGTGGAGTTACCCAGACTGTAGGGATTGAACTCGTTACCACCGCACCAAACGGCGAGGGCAGGCTGGTTCCTGAGCCTGAATATGTTCTGACAAACCTGCGCCTCCCAGACATCCTGAGGCCAGTCCCTTGTCTCCATGTTCGCCATTATGCAGTCCTGCCAGACCATGATGCCGTATTTCTTGCAGATGTCGTAGAAAGCCTCCGTCTCCATATAACCGGAACCCCAGATTCTGAACAATTGGACACCCATGTCCCTGGCGGCCCTGATGGCCCACTCATAGTCATCGTAATTGAGGTCAGACAAAGCGTCAAGAGGGATCCAGTTGAGGCCTTTCACGAATATCTTCTCACCGTTGACGACGAACTGCCAGTTGTTCCACCTGTCCTCTACCCTAACTCCAGCGCTTCTGACATGTTCAATAGTCCTGACTCCAAAGTCGAACCCGATCTTGTCGGTGGACACCCCGTCTACCACTAGCTCGACCTCCGCGCGGTAATAATCCGGGGAGCCCATTCCATTGGGATACCATAGCTTCGGATTGTCCAACTCGAAGGACTCCTCCATCCAGCAGCGACCCTTGACGACTTTAGGGGTGAAAGTCTTGGTGTAGGCCTCCTTGTTCCCGTCGAAAAGATGAACTATGACTTTGACATCATCGTCAGCGAATACGCTTGTCCTTGCGGCGGCTGTAGCCTGGTGATTATTCCAGCGGTGGAGTATATAGTCTTTGGAGTTCTTTCCGGAGAAAATCTCCGTTGAGAAATCCACGACCGCCTTGCCATTCGCAATGGAACGAGTGGCCATGAACGGGCGCTCAAGATGATAGTACGGAAGAATGTCGATCCGGATGTCATTCCATATTCCCACGTGAAAGAAGGGCGGAGCATTGCCGGGAGACTTGGAGAAATACCATGAACGGATGAAACGGGTAGGGGTCCTTACAACGTATCCTGGGTTGCCGTAATTAGCGGATATTACCTCAACCAAGAGTTCGTTATCCGTCCCGTCTGTCTTAAGGAAATCATTGATTTTCAACGTCGGACCTCCGAACATACCCTCATGCGTACCGAGCAAGGTCCCGTTGAGCCACAGCTTGGCGGTATAGTCGACTCCATCGAACGAGAGAATCACATTGTCCGTCTCATTGAATGCCGGAGTCTTGAAAACCTTCTTGTAATAGTGGATTTTCTGCTCCAGTGGCTGGTAAAGCTCGGAATTGAGGTTGGCGTATGGATAAGGGAGCTTTCCTGCCCTGTAATAGGCAAGCTGTACCGCTCCAGGGCTGTCCACGTTGATCCATTCCTTTCCGTTCAGACCTGACAACTCACTGAGAGGAGTGTCATTAGAGGTCAGTTCCCAGCCGGAAGACATGTCGATGTGCCGCAAACCAGTCCTGGGGAAGACATAGTAAGGCGACTCGAGTTTCACGGTCTTCGCGGGGTCCTGGGCATGCACAAAAGCAAGCCCCATCAAGTTCAGTGCTGCGAGAACGACAGCTGTCAAGTGTCTAACCATATTATATATTATTGAAATAGTTTCAGCATTCCAAGAAAAGACATTATCCCTCATACGGCCGGATATCGGCATAATCGACATCCGGCATGGGGCCGCGGTCGTAGCAGAGGCGGATAACGTTGACTCCAGACTCCAAATGGACCGGTAAGACTACCTCCTGCCAGACGTCGGAATCTGTCAATTCAACTATACGTGCCACATTGTCACCTACGCCGAGATACAAAGCACAGTCAGGCTTGGCGAGAACCCGAAGTGTGATGGTGTAGTCGCCTCCTGTCGGACTCATCACATCGCGCCACTGGAGATCGTTCGTAGGCTTGTATCCAAGCTGGGTCACGGCCATCCCACCAGAACACTCGGGCACAGGGGTATACATCGGGGTATGGAACGCAATCGGATTGTACAGTTCCTGATAGTCCGACAACCAGGCGGTCTCGGCCTCATAACGGATTCGCTCCAGTCTCTCTTCGGCATCAAGGCGGAAAATGCGGGTGCCATGGGCAGGAACATCGGCCTCCAAGCTGTCACGCACCGGATCCAGGTCCAGGCGAGCGAAGACGTCCCTGACCTTGACCGTGCCCCCCAGGTCAACATCCCTGAGACTCAGCTTCATGCGGCAAGGTTCATCGCCGGGATTGTAGAATGCCACCGCACGCTCATGCCCGAAACGCTCCTTCAGGTCCTTTACGAGGACGTAGGTGTTGCCGTCGTGCCTGGCCACATATGCCTGAAGGCCAAGGGGATCCTGGTTCAATGCGATCAGTTCGGGATTTGTCAGAAGGACCAATGTCTTCGGCTTGAGAGTGGTGAGGTCGCAACCGATAAGCAACGGAGAGGCCATGATGCACCACAACCCGAAGTGGGTCTTGTCTTCTTCATCCGACAGGGAACGTCCGACCTCCAACATGTCCATGTCGTTGTAGTGGCCGCCGCCAGCATATGCAGAAAGATACAGGTTCTGGTTAATTATGTCGCTGACGGACGACCATCTGTCCGCGATGTCGTGGGACATACGCCAGGAAGTGGCCACGTTCCGGACCCATACGCCCGGAAAATTCCAACGGCAGATGTTCAGGCGGACATCGGGACGGCCGACTTCGTCAATCGCTTTCCTGATTGCGGTGTAACGTTCCTGAGGTTCCAAGGCAAGGCGGTCGAAGTTCTTCGGCGGGATGCCGCCGCAGAAGTCCACCTTGATAAAGTCGAACCCCAAGTCACGGAAGAAGAAGCGGGCGTCTTGCTCGTCGTGTCCATAGAATCCGACTCCTTTTGCGATGGTGTCGTTATCAAAATAGCTGCCGCAGGTATTGGGTCCGGCGTCAGAGTAAATACCGGCCTTGAGTCCGAGGTTGTGTATATGGTCGACCACCCGTTTCATTCCTCCGGGAAACCGGACCGGGTGAATCAGCAGCTGTCCTGAAGAGGCGTCACGTCCTCCGAAATAGCCGTCGTCGATATTGATGTGGTTGTAGCCGGCGTCTGCCAGTCCCGTGCTCACCATGGCATCAGCCTGGCTCATGATCAAAGAGTCCGAGATGTTGACACGGTAGGTGTTCCACGAACTCCAACCCATCGTCGGAAGTTGCATGGTGCTTTCTTTGACTTTCGGACTGCAGCAGACCAGCGCAACTGCCATCGACAATGCCGATATTTTCGATAATATCCTCATATTAGACCAGTTTTAATCACTTCTTTAATCAGAACTCAATAAAACCAGCGCTCCATGCGGAAATACTTGGGATTTCCACATATGGCACACCGTTTCCTTCACGGTCTATCTTCAGATTGACAGGATCTTTCCTCAGTTCCCGCCAAACGACAGAACTGACTCCTAAGGGCAGGGCGGGAAGAGAGAAGCGGATGGCTTCCTGACTGTCAATGCGACAGTTGACAAGCCCGAGAGTACGAAGCGCTCCCTCTGAATCCACCCTGGGTATCACAAGGCCGATGAATGGAGAGAGGCACAAGGCCGGAGACTTTCCTTTGGCCTCCAGTTGCTCGCGGAACTTCTGAATCTCTGACGAGGGTTGCGAATAAATATTGACTCCCTTTAATTCGCTGTCTGTCAATAGCCCCAGATTATCGCCTAAACCAGGTAGAACCGGAATGCCAAGGATCCCGAAGCTAAAGAGCGCCTGCATGTCAGCGTCTGTTGAGAAGCCAACCACGGATGTGCCTTTGTTGGCCCTGGCATATTCCTTAAGGGTCGGGGCACCTTCATGAAGTGGCCGCAACATTTGCCTTGATTGGACATCTATCGGTTCCTCTCCGTTGTCCAAAACAAACAAACTCACCGCATCCATTCCATAAGCTAAAGCCGTGAAACCTTCCAGCAACACACTCTGTCCGGTTCTGGAGCCATAGTGGCGAGGCCATGTCTCCACTTCCGGGCACCAAGATTCCACAATGTCAGAGCAGCCAAGCACTCGCATGTATCTCACAGCTTTTATACTCTTAATTATCTGATCCACAGGGTGGTACTTGTCGTAATAGGCGCCACCTCCCGGCCGGTAAGAGACTTTCTTGCCACTCACTTCAGCCAAGGTCTTGAGGATAGCCCTGACAACAGTGGTATCTTTGTCTGAGAAGGTTTTCTGATATCCCATTTTCGTGTCAGGGGAGACAGCTATGGTCTCCTCGGCCACAATGCGGGCTATTTGGTCAAGAGACTCGATGCAGAAGGCTTTCCACCTCTCCTCGAGGCCTTTGTCGGAAGCCATGGCCTTGTCCAATGATTCCCTGGTCCATCGCTTGCCTTCCCTCTCGCTGAACTCGGAAACGCATTTCTCGCACCAACAACCTATCCTGGAATTATTTGTGGCGGGTGTGTGATTGTCATACCTCAAGTCGTCGTCAATCCACATGATCCGAGGCTTGACTTGGGCATACAACCTGGTCATCTCACGCATATATTCCAGAAAACCCTCCTGACGGGGACAGTTGCTGTATTTGTTTTCCACGCCTGTGGAACCGGTCCAGCCAGTCCATGTCTTGGACGACCAATCTTCTCCCACTCCCAGATAGTCACCGTGTCCAATGGTCATCTGGACCTGCATTGAAGTCTCTTTTCCAATTGCTTCCAGGTCTTCTTTGGCCTTAATCAGGCGCGCCACGTGGTCGCGATGGACTTCCATTGGAGGGAGGCTGATTCCCGTCGAGAACCAGACTTCGTCACAGCATTCCGGATTCGCCTTGATACCAGATAATAATGTCGCCCAGTTCTCATCAGTGATGGTATTGGGCATCCTGAGCCTCAGCATCATGACTGGTTCGTCGTTGACGGCTGCCTGGCTTGTCTTTTCAGTCCGGCAGGAAGCAAAAAGGGCAATCGCCGGGAGCAGGAGGAATAATACTTTTCTCATGTCTATCGTTCTGTTTGGGCAACAATATGGTTAAGATACAATTCGACGGCCCTGGCCATTTCATAGGCGGATCCGTCGGGACCGAATTTTCGGGAGCCGTGTTCGAGGGTTGCGCAGGGGATTCCGAACGTGGTCCAGATACCATTGGTGCAGCTCTTCCCGTTGCTGCCTTTCCGGTAGTCCTCGTTGCGATGTTCCCTCCATTCCTTGGAAGAAAGGGGGTAATCCACATTCGGACCCATGAACGCCTTGAACAGGTCCTCACCATCGTACATCACCTTTCCCTTTATGTTCAGGTCATACAGGTAATTGTTCACTGCCAGCATCTTGTCGGATATCGCGGCGGGCATTCCCTTCGCATAAGGAAGCAGGTAGGCGCCCCATCCGGGCAGGCCTTCAGGGTCGGTGTGCAAGTCGAATGCGAATTGGATGTCTCCTTTTCCGTACCCTGACAGAAGGGCCTTGATGTTCCTTATCTCCCTTGTGCGTCCGTCGAACCAGTCACGGTTGAGGTTGATGTTCGAGGCGTTGAACGGGGGATATGCCCTCTCGTAGGTGTCGGATACATTTACGACCGGAACAACGATGAACCGGACCCTCTTCCGGAGAAACCTGATATGGGGGTCCTTGCTCTTCCTGCCTTCCGCGACGAGGCGCATCATCATCGCTGCGGCGAAATAGCTCTCATATTCATTCCTCCCATGCACTCCCGCCTGCAGGTACACCGTTTCTTGATACCTTCGTGGAGTGAAGGTGTAGCACCACATGACGTAGTTTCCGGAGTCGTCCACTCCTATCAGGTCGCGGCTGACATATTTCGGATAACGTAGCCTGAGCGGTTCGTAGTACTGTTCGAGGAACTCGTCGGCATTGAGGGTCTTGTCCTGCAGGATGTCGTGGCACACATCCGCCGGGATGAAATACTCCTTGGGGTCTCCCAGGTAATGCATGCCCATCTCCTGTGCCGTGACCAAGCCTGTCAAGGCAAGTCCCAGCACGGACAGGAGCAGGATTCTTTTAACCTTGTCATTCATTGCGGACCTCGTAGAGGCGGTAGCCGATGTCACGTATTCCCTTGACCGTTTCGGGATAGGGTGTGTCGCAGACATTCGTAAGACCGACCTGGAAGTCTTCCCCATCGAAGCGGCCGGTGGTTGCCTGATCAGAATACTGGTGCCAATGGACTCCGATGACCTGCGGATGACGCAGGGCGGATTCCACATATCTGACATAGGCCTCGCCCCGCTTTTCCTGGGTCTCGACATCTATCAGACTGCCATGGAACATACCCCTGTCCATCGCTCCGAAATGAAACTCGCCGATCATGACGGGTTTGTCCACGCCCTCGGGCAGAACCACGGACTCAGTCGTGAAAGCATACCGGTTGTAGCTGATCACGTCGCAGTATTCAGCACCGATCTTCACCAGGTCAGGAGTATAGCCGGAGAAACGGCAGCCCATGTACAGGACTCCTGGTGCCAGGGCGTCAAAGGCCGAACGTATGTTGCGGTAATATTCGTGAATCAGGGAACGGTTGAATGCCAGAAAGTCTTCCTTGTTCCGTTCGGTGGTCGGAATGGCGTCGCGGTTCCTGAGCAAGGCATCCCAAGAGGCGTAAGAGGATTCCCAGGCCTTGTTGAGGGCTCCTACAGTTCCGTATTTCTTCTTCAGGTCGGAAAGGAACCGCTTTTTGGCCATCTGGGTTACAGGACATTTAAGGACGACCTCCGCCATGTGGGTCTCGTTCCCCCAGGCGATCTCGTTGTCGACAAAGAACCCCAGGCACCAGGGATCCTCGACCTCGTTCCTGCGGTCGGTAAGCTGTTTCTCGATCGAGGCTTTGAAACTCGGATCGAAGGGATCCATTACAGGCCACCATCCGGATGTGCCGTAGATGGGTTCCGAGACGACCTCCAACCGGTCCGTATACGGTGTCCGGTCCATCAGGCAGATATCCTTGTCCGAGGAATTGGCGATCGTGTTGAGACCCCAGGAACGAAGCCGCCTGTGGCTTATGTCCCCAAAGACGGCCAGGTAATCCTTCCCATACTTCCGGTACAGGTTAGCCGATGAGAAGTCATAGGTCGAATCTATGCCGCGGGCAGTATAGTATGGTTTCAGGAGCGCGTCGTGTGTCCGGTAGAACTGCTCGAATTCAGAACCTTTTCCGGGAAGGTCCTCGAAATAATGGCAACGGTTCGGGAGATCCTTGCCTTCAAGAGGAGTGACTGCACAGGAGTGTGACACCCTGACCACGCCGTTTGACCAGAAGAGATAACCATCCGGATCGACCATCCACCATTTCCCGTCAATCTTCTGCACCCGGAAATGACCCGTGGCTTCCTGCCTGGGTCCTGCCGTCCATCCGCCGTATTTGGAACGGTTCACCGGTCCCGGGTTTGCGGCAAGGTCCTTCTCTTCAGCCTCCAGGGCTGCCTGGAGTTCCTTATCGGAATGAACCTTTCCGGGCCACTCGGCGTACTTGAACTGACCGTATTTGTCAATAAACGGGAAAAAGTCCTCCCGGGCCAGTTTCAGGGCTTCCGGGAGAACTTTTTCACCTGGAATCAACTCTATTCCGGAAACCGTCCACTCTGCATCCTTGAATCCGGAAAAATCCAGGAATGTCAGTTTCCGCACATTTGAATAGTCAACCCCTGCTCCGTACAGACCTGTCACCCGCCCGTAGGGGTCATTCCGCATCAGGCGGAAATCCTTGGGCACGTCGGCATGCGGAGCGGAGGAGGGAAGTTCCAGCGTGATGGTCCTGGCGCTTCCGGGATCCAGGAAATACCTGTGAACCAGGACCCCGTCTATCGGACCGGAACCCAGACCGCCAAGTTTGGCATCAGTCGCATCGACGACCCTTACCCAGAACATGAACGGTTTGTCCGACTTGTTCTCCACCTTCCATCGCAGTGCCTTGTAGGGCGTCCAGTCGGTGACCCCGTCCAAATTGACTTCCAAGCCATTCCTCCCCTCCACCTTCGTTCTGTCGGTGGAGAGGAGTTTGACTGTCTTTTCGGAACATGAGACGACCGCCAGCAGGCAAACCGTTATGAGGAACGGTTTCAGTTTTGTCAGTCGCATCAGAAATAGCCTCCTTTCTCTTTGATGGACCGGATGCTATCCCCGGAGTGAACCCAAGAGTAAATCTTTTTCTCGTTTTCCCGGATTTCCTCGGCGCGGATCAGGACATCATAAGCGATGTCCCTCGGGACAACCAAGACACCATCAATATCCCCAAGAACCACGTCCCCGGGCCTGATAGTCACATCTCCGATCTTTATCGGGATCTGGTAATGGGTAATCAGGCAGCGGCCAAGACTTCCGTTGGAGATCCTATATTCATAGAACACGGGAAAATCCGCCTCAAGGATCTGATGGGTGTCCCGGATGCCTCCATCGATACAGGCAGCCTTGACCTTCTTGCCCTTTGCTGTGGCGGTCATGACACCACCCCACAGGGTCGCATTTTGGTCACGGCTGGTATCCCACACCACAAAGTGATCCTCTCCAAGCTCGTCCAGCATCTGGGTACGGAACTCCATCTCACCTTGGATCTTCACGTTTGGAGCACTCTTAACCGTGAATGCGAAACCCGCCACTGTCCGATATTCCCTCAACGATTTTATCCTGTTAGGAAGAGCCTGGTCCAGCAGGCAGAACTCACGGAGAACATCATTGACAGCCCCCAGATATAGCTGCTCAAATCTCGCTAAAAGCTCCTTGTCGGGGATGGGGAATTTACAGTCAGGCACATATTCCCTGCTTTGAATCAACTTCTCGAGATTCATCATCCCCACTTCCTTTCTGTATTGGTCAACACTCATTGTATTGCTATGTTTAATGATTTTTCACAATTCTAAATAAAGATAGCGCTATTTTACGGAAATCTCGTACCAGACAGTCTGGTATTTGTCGCCAATCTCAACAACGGCCTTGCCGTCAGCACCCTTCGTCACGGGAACCTCGACTTTCCTCGCTCCGCTCTCATCGAGAGCCCAGCAAGTTGTCGCCTCGGCCGCGGAAGGAAGGGTCACGGTGGCAGGGATCCCCTCGGTCATCATAGGACCGGTGCCCCATTCATACCAGCGGCTGGAGATTGTTGTGGTGGGATTTCCATCCTTATCAAGCTCCCTCTTGAACTTGGCGTCCTTGTTATGGGTGTATCCAGTGGCAACCAGCAGGGATGTACCTTTCTCGAAACCGTTGCCTTCCTTGCTTGTCAGGGAAATGGTAGCCCAGCCGAGTTTGGTCTTGCCGATATTCAGGGTAACTCCATCGCCCAGATCTGCGACCCTTCCCTTCGGGAAACCGCTGAATACCTTGACATTAGGAGTCTTGACCATGAACATTCCGTTCTCTGGATCCTCGTTGTTCCACTCAATCTGCTTTGTGTCGGAAATCTTCACAGCGGCGGGCTCTGAGGCCTTGACAGCGACGGACTTATCGGCATGGACGTCGACAGTGGTCTTATGGAGAAGCATGTCCTGTTTGGTCATACCGGTGCCGTCTTTAAGCAAAGTGAAAATATCCCCGTTCCTGGTAGGCTTCTTGACCCATTCGTCCTCGAAGGCCTTGAGCGGAACAATGGCGGTCACGCCATCCTCTGCTTCCTGGACATCACCGCGGAGGAACATGGCCGCGCAAGCGTTGAAGTGGGCGAGGCAGTCGGTCCTGGCCGCATAGGAGAAGAAGTACTCCATAGACTGTGGCTCCTCATTGATCCTGTTGTTCCAGGAATATGCGAACACTCCGTCCCACCCCTGGAACGCGGCGTAAGCGTGCAGCATCGGCTGGCCCTCAGCACCGTAGAAACTGGGATAAGGATGGTTGTACTCGGAAATGGTGTAAGGCTTTCCGGCGAAGCGCCTGGATGCCAGTCCCGGGAGGGTTCCTCCGTTGGGCTCGTTGACCATCGGAGCCGTATTCTGTTTCCAGTACACCCCGATAGTGGGATGTAGCCAGTAGGCATGGTTGTCGTAGAAATCCATCCCGTCAAATGTGGATGGCTGTGAATATGAGACCTGCGTTGAAGTCACAGGAGCCATCACGCCGAGGTCTTTCTTCAGATAGGTCCTCATGTTGTTCCAGTGGTCGGCCTCGTATTTAAGGAGGGTCTTATAGAACTCCCTCTTCTTGGCCTCAGGCATCTCTGTACCCTTGATGTCAGCCATTGTAGGCCATCCCGGAGGCACCAGATTACCACCGCAGTAGGTGGTGAAAAGGGCGTCCTCATTGTTGAGCTCAACCACTGCCACTACAGGATCCTTGGCAAGAGGAAGACCGGTGTAAGGATTCACATGGGTGAGGAGATCCTTGGCGTACTCACGCTCTTTAGACTGGATGAATGTATTGATGGCGTTCTGGCCTTTATAGTGATACTGATATCTGGCGACATAGAGGTTGACATCCACATAGATTCCCCTCTGCTTGAACTGGGCGATCAGGTACTCCAGCCTGTCCAGCATCTCAGGATCAAGGTTCCTCTCGGAACCGTCCTTAGCGAATATGCTAGGTTCCTTAGCGAGAGGGAATCCCTCAGGGCCGTATGGCCAGTCCATGTAATGGAGTCGCACACAATTGATTCCAAAATTAGCGATGCGCTCGGCCACCCTCTCCGCCTGCTCATGGGTCGGGAAGTTAGCGGCGGCGGTCAGGTTGGTGGCGTTGAGTCTCACACGACCTTTGTCATTGACGAAATGGCCGTTCTCGACACGGATGAAACCGTCCTTTCCTGCAGGGGCTTCAAGCAACGGTGAGAAGTCGGTAGCGGCCCCCTTTGCCATCTCATAAGAAATCACGAAAGGGAACAGCCCCTCGTCAGAGGGAATAAGGTCATCAACAACTTCAGAGGTCTGCTGGCAAGCAATAGCCGCCAACAAAACCGAGAACAAGATAATTATCTTTTTCATATTATGCCAAATTATCTAGTTTTAATCTCATACCAAACGGTTTTGTACTCGGGTCCGATCTCGATGATAGCCTTTCCATCCTCCGCCTTTTTGACGGGAACCTTGGCACATCTCTTTCCTCTCTCGTCAAGAGCCCAGCAACGGGTCCTGCGAGCCTTTGAAGCAAGCTTTATGGTCGCCGGGATGCCCTCGGTGAGCATCGGGCCGGTTCCCCAGGCCTCATGACGGCAGTGGATGTAGGTTGAAGGTTTCGACGGATCTTTCGGATCCGGATCGACAGTCAGAGTCTGGTTTGAATGCTTTGTATAACCTGTCGCGACAAGCAGAGCCTTGCTTCTCTTCAAGAAACCATTGGCTTTCTTGCTCACCAGCGACATAGTGGTCCAACCGAGCTTGGTTTTGCCAACATTGAAGGTTATCCCGTCACCCCAGTCGATTGTCCGTCCGGCAGGGAAACCGGAGAACAACTTGGTGTTGTCTGTCCTGACGATGAACATTCCTTGCTCGGGATTCTCGTTGTTCCACTCAATTTGTCCGCCATCGGTCATCATTACGGCCGGGTGGGTTTCCTTCTCGAATGTGCTGGCTTCCTTTGCCTGGTAATCGGTGGCTACCCTGCGGGTGAATCTTTCCCAAGCCAGGAAGGTGCTGTCAGTCGCTTCGGCAAGCATTCCTGAAAGCACGTGTGTCAGTTTTTTTGTCCATTGTTTCTGGTAGAATTCATAAGGGAAATTCTGGACTGTCTGGCCGGTGGCTTCCTGGATGTCTGCCCTCAGGAACATCGTGCCGCAGCAGATGAAATGAGCAAGTGCGTCAGTCCTGGAGGTGTAGGTGAAATGGTAGGGAAGGAAATCAGGCTCTTCGTTCGAGAGATTGTTCCAAGAGTGGGCGATTACGCCGTCCCATCCCTGGAAGGCTCCGTATGCACGTAGCATAAGCTGCCCCGCTGCTCCGTAAAGGTTAGGGAACGGATGATTGTACTCTGAAATCGTGTAAGGCCTGTCGGCCGGACGATAAGCGGCCAGGGTTGTAAGGTTACCGCCGTTCGGATCGTTGATCATCGGAATGTTGTTGATGGTCCAGCGGTCAACATCCCTCTGGTTGGTAGGATGGCACCAGTAGGCGTGCATATCGAAATAGTCCATATCCATCAATGCCCAGGGAGAAGTATAGCTTACCTGTGTGGAGGTGATAGGCACCTTGATTCCCAGTTCGTTCACGAGCAGGTCTTTCTGACGGTTCCAATGATTCCTGTCGGCGTCCTCGAGGTTGTGGAACATCTCCATTTTCTGTTCGTCGGTTCCCTTCCTCAGTTCATCGAGGGTCTTCCAGGCGGGTTCTCCGTTCTCGGGTACCCATTCCTTGCGGCTCCTGTAAGATGTGAATATGGCGTCCTCGTTGTTCAGCTCAACCATAGCCATAGCGGGATCCTCCGGAAGAGTCAGACCGGTGTATGGGTTCACATGGGTAAAAAGAACACGGGCGTAGTCAAGTTCTTTTTGCTGGATGTCCTCTTCATAGGCGTTCTTACCCTTAAACGGGCGACCAACAAGGAGATTAATGTTATAATAGACGCCGTGTTTTTTGAGCTGATAGAGCAGATAGTCAAAAAGATCCGTCTGTTCAGGGTTGAGAGTGCACCATGTGCCGTCGTCCTCTAAAAGACCCTTTTCATTATATGCCCTGTAGTTATAATTGAACAGGTCAAAAAAGTGCATCCTGGCGCAGTTGATTCCGAAATGGGCAAGACGCTCGGCAAGCCTTTCCGCCTGCTCATGGCTGGGGAAACAAGCTCCTCCGACAATGTTGACTCCATTAAAACGAATCCTTCCAGCGTCATTGACAAAGTGTTGACCTTCAATCCTGGTGAACCCGTGTTTTCCGGCAGGGGCATCCAACATGGCGGAAAAATCGGTGATTCCTTTAGCCATGTCGTAGGAGATCACAAAGGGGAATAACCCTTCGTCAGAGGGTACCGCTCCTACCCTGGGATATTCCTGGGCAAGGCAGACTTTTGGAAGCGCCAGCGACAGAACCGCAAGCGCAGAAAGGATAATCCGTTTCATAACTATTTGAATATTACAATGTTATCCCGTCTCCGTCGTTTTTGAGGTAGAACTCCTTGGTCATGACATTGCCGTCGGCATCTGTCCATGAGACTTTATAGTTGCCCTTGAAGCCGCGGAAATTGATGATTCCCTTCTTGCCGGCCTTGACCGTGAGGTTCGTCTTCCACTCGTGGTTGATCAAGTTGTCAAGGGCGTAATAGGATGCCTTGGGCTTCATGTCACGATCGAAAAGACCTGAGACAGAAGGCTCGCCAGGGGCGCCGCAGTCATCCACCACATTCCACCAGGTTATACCCATCATGGGTTTGATGCTGAACCAGAGCCTGTAAAGGTTAGTGGCTATAATGGCTTGGATCTGGCGTCCATGGGTGTCATTGCCGGGTGCGGTGATGGTGATCTCGCTGAGATGGATAGGCTTGCCGGCCTGACCTAGGCGGTTGGACCATTCCCAGACTTTATCTGGAGTTTGTATCTCCTTTCCGGCAGCAATATCAAGACACTGCTGAGGATCGAAAAGGTGCATCTGGGCTCCCATGATGTCAATCTTGCAGCCCCTCTCGGTCAAGTCTTTGACCTGATCCAGGTAGTCCTGGCCCATGTTATAATCATTGATGTTCAGCTTGACATGGTCAGGAAACACGCTCTGGGCGGTCTGGAATGCCTTATAGGTGTAGTCTGCAGGCATAATTCCATAAGAGCTCTTGATCAGCCTTCCACCGGGACTCATCTTCTTGAAGTCGGTGGCGCTTTCGTTGACCACATCCCAACTGTCGATACGGTTGCGGTAACGTTTCGCGAGATCTATGATCCTCTTTTCAAACACGGTGTTAAGAGTCTTCGTGAACTCTGGAAGAGCATCAGACAATTGGGCGTCGGTCAAAGCCTTATAAGCATCAGTGTACTGCTCGATGGCCCTATTGTTTTTAGGATTGATGATCTCAGAGACATAGGTGTCAAGTTTGGCTTTCTCCTCAGGTGTGGCCATATTCTCAATCAACCAGTGAGGATGTTGCCATGTACGGTTACCCCAGATGATTGTGTGCCCATGGAGACGGATTCCCTTGCTCTCGCAGAAATCCACCACCTGGTCTGTGGATGGACGGCGCCAGTGGGGCTGCATCTTAGGATCCGGGCAGTTGTTCCAGAACTCCTCCGTGTCCCAATACTCGGTCGCGAAGCGCATCCGGCCTGGTTCCATCTCGAATGTCTTCCAATAGAAGGCGATAGAGGCGGAATTGAACAGTGTCCCATAGAGCTCCTTATACCTTTCGTTGCGCTCATGGGTGCCGAGCTGGTTGAAATTGAAGATATGTGCCCCAAATATGAAATCATGGGATACCTGTTCAATCTTCACCTCTGTTCCCGCCGGTACATTGCCTAGGGTAATCACGGCGTCGGCCTTTCGGTTGGCCTCAATATCGGCGTCTATCTTGGCTTGGACCTTCGGATTCCATAGTTTCCAATAGGCCTCGCTCATCGTCTTGTCTTTATCCTCTTTCTGACTCCTCGGGAATGATGTCTGACCGAAGGCGACACCACCAAGGCAAACCATAGCTATGGCGAAAAGTATCTGCTTTCTCATTTTTGATTCTTTATTATCAATAAGGGGGCTGACACCGCCAGCCCCCTCTCCTCAAACCATTAATTAATACACCATTTTTTAATAACCAGGGTTCTGGTCAGAAGGACTGAGAGCCTTATTGTAGTCAAACTCGGACTGAGGAATACGCCAATGATAGAAGTTGGGGTCGATGTCCCTTTCCTTGTACTCCTTGATGTACTTCTTCTCCTGACCTGTCCTGAGCAGGAAGTTCCATCTCTTGGACTCACCCCAGAATTCATAGCAATTCTCCTTGGTGAGGATTTCCATGAATTTCTCCTTGGTGTTGTAGTCAGCCAGTGAGTAATCATCCTCTGAAGGTGCCTTGGGATCGTGGCCGTAGGCGCGGCGGTGGATCATGTTGAGGTACTCCATGGCTTGCTCGGTCGGGCCGTTGAGCTCGTTCAGGCACTCAGCCTCCATCATGAGGATGTCGGCGTAACGGTACATGGGGTAATCGCAGGTGGCAAAACCGTTGTGTACCGGATCGTGGAATTTGGCCGTCAGGCAATCCAGAGGAAAATTATCCAAAGTACCCAGCTGAGAGAAAGGAAGCACATTGAAATCTTTCCTCAAATCCTTTGCATCCCATTCTGACACCCATTTGTTCTTCGAGCTCAATACGAGTCCGTACCAGGCACTTCCGACGAGCATCCTGTGGCCGTCGACATAAGCCTTGGGATGGTTGTACATATAGATTACCTGGATACCAAGGGAACTTGTCTCGGAGGTCTTTATGTAGTACACTTCCTCCGGGGTGTTGGTTACAGAATAGCCGAAGATGTTGTCGAAGTCACGGGATGTCTCTACCGGGACGAGGGAATAGTTTCCGCTGTTGATGATTGATTCAAGCTGAGGCTTGGCGGAAGAGAAATCCTTTTTCCACATGTAGGCCTCGGCGAGAACAGCCCTGGCGGCGTTCTTTGAGGGCCTGTCGAGAGTGACGGGCTTGTCGGGGCAGTTCTGGGCGGCGAAAGTAAGGTCCGCCATAAGGAAGTTCCATAGCTCGGATTCTGATGAGAGAGGCAGATCCCACTCCGTCATGTTCTCCTCAGTCCTGAGAGGGCCCTTGTTGTAATAGCGGGCAATGATCATATATGCGTATCCGCGGTAGAATCTGGCCTCTGCGATGAAAGATGTCTTCTGTGCGTCAGTCAGAGAGGTAGCATCAGGTATTTTCTGGATCACGATGTTGGCGTCGCGGATAATCCTGTACCATTCATTCCACATGCTGTCCGTACGTCCATAATTGGTAGCGTCGAGAACCTGATAGTAGCTGTTTGACGCCCACGTACCACGGCCATAGTCATAGTCGGCGAAGCACTCCAGCATGGAAAGGTAGTTGATACCTCCGTTTATGACCTGGTACATCTGCCTGGAGACAGAAGCGACAGCAGCGTTTGCTTCATCGACCGTGTTGTAGAAAGTATCTGTGGCAATTGCATAGGGATGCTCTTCCAGCCACTCATTGCATGAATTTGCCAAAGGCATCAAAAGCGCGACCGCCAGTAAAGCAAGTATATTCTTTTTCATGATAATCGCGTGTTAATTAGAATTGGATATTTGCTCCGAAGGAAACTGACTTGATCATGGGGTATCCATACCAGTCGACTCCGATCGTGGTGTCACTTCCGTAGACATTGACCTCGGGGTCAAGTCCGGGATACTTGGTGAGAGTCAGGATGTTCTGGGCACTCACATAAAGGGTGGCCCTTTTGATCCATTCCTTCTTCAGAGGAAGGGTGTAGCTGAGCTGGATGTTCTTCAGCCTCAGGTAAGAACCATCATGAATGAGGATGTCGGAATGCTGAAGGTTGCAGTTCATGGCAACTTTCGGGTATTTCGCCGCAGCATTCTGTTCAGGAGTGTTGTTTGCATCCCAGTGGCTGTTATAAACCTCCTTGGTCACATTAAGTCCATATCCGAAATCGTTGAACTGTGCCATGGCCATGCCATAGAGGTCATTGCCGTAGCTTCCGTTCCACAACATGCTGAGAGCAAGGTTTTTGTAGCTGACCTCAGTGTTGAAACCTCCTATGAACTTGGGGTGGGGATTACCGAGGATGAGCTTGTCATCATTGTTCAACTTGCCGTCCCCATTCTGGTCGACATATTTGAACTTGCCCTTGTCGTCGAAACCATCTGACTTGTAGACATTGAAGACGCCCATGGGCTCTCCTTCGCGCAGGAGGTTCATCGAGCCGCTGACGAATGTCATGCTAAGGCCGTTTCCATAAAGATCGGCGCCTCCGGCAAGTTTCTCGATCCTGTTCCTGTTGAAAGAGATGTTGCCACTTGCCGTCCAGCTCCAGTCCTTGGTGCTTATGATCTCGCCTTCGAGCAAGAACTCAAGACCACGGTTGCTCATGGAGCCGATATTCTGGATGGTGGCGGTGTAACCGCTGGAACGAGGCAGGTTGACAGTGTTGAGGAGGTCCGTTGTCAACTTGTAGTAAGCGTCTGCGGTGAAACGCAGCCTGTTGTCGAACAGACCGAGGTCGATACCCACATCATACTGTGAGGTGGACTCCCACTTGAGGTCTCCAGGATAGGTGGTGCTGGGGGTAAAGTATACCACGACACCTTTTGCGTTTCCAGGTGTAACACCTGAGGAAAGCATGTTCATCGTGGCGTAAGGGCTGATGGCGGTGGATCCAGTGACACCGAATCCGGCTCGGATCTTGAGGTCGGAGATGGCGGTCTTGTCCTTGAGCCAAGGCTCTTCGGAAACCCTCCATGCGAGGGCTCCAGAGGGGAAGTAACCCCATTTGTTACCGGGACTGTAGCGGCTGGAACCGTCGGCACGGGCACTCAGGGTCAGCAGGTATTTGCCTTTGTAGGCATAGTTGATCCTGGCCAGCCAGGACATCAGCGCCCACTTGGAGAAGCTTGATGACGGGATACCAGGCGTTCCGGCAGAACCGAGGTTGTAGGTTTCGGTGGCATCGGAGAGATAGTCCTTACCGCTTCCGCCGAGTCCCTTGGAAATGCTCTGCTGGTATGTGAAACCGCCCATCAGGTTGATCGAGTGGTCATTGGCTATCGTTACATTGTAATTGGCGATGTTCTCGTTGATGGCCATCGTGTTGCGGGTAAAGCTCACGGATGCGCTCGTGCCGCCATAGATGTTCTTGGAGTTGGTGTAATCGTCAGAGCGGTAATCGTTGTTCTCCATACCCCAGGAAGACTTGATAGAGAATCCCTTGAACGGCTTGAAAGTGATTGCTCCATTGAGGTCAATCAGGTTGGCTTCGGTTTTGCTCTTATTCCTGTCCATATAGTTCATAGGGTTGGCGATAGCGTTACCCATGAACGGATACACGGTCTGGAGCTGTCTGTAGTTGCCTTCTTCGTCAAAAGGTCCGATGGTCGGAGGAGCGAGGAACGCTGCACTGACGATACTACCTCCACGGTTGGATCCGGTACCTGTCGACTTGCTCATGCGGTTGGTGTAGGCGTATCCCATCTTGAGGGTGACAGTCCAGTACTTGTTGATGTCGTGGTCGATGCTGGAGCGGAGGTTGTATTTGTTGTAATTAGTGTACTTGATGATACCGTCCCTGAGCATGGCCGAGCCACTCACGACGAAACGAGTCTTCTCGTTTCCACCGGAAACGCTTATGTTATGATGCTGTACCGGCGCCTTGCGATATACGGCGTCCTGCCATGAGAAAGTCTTGCCTTTGCCTCTCCTGGCGGAGATTTCGGCATCTGAGAAGTATGCGGCACGGCCGTCGTTGATGAGCTGGAGGTTCATCATCTCCATGTACTCGGCGTCGTCCAGCATGTCATACTGTTTGCGTTGCTGGGAAATACCGTATTCGAAGTTGTAGTTGACCTGGGTCTTTCCGGCACGGCCGCTCTTGGTGGTGACGAGAATGACACCGTTAGCACCACGGGATCCGTAGATTGCGGTTGCGGAGGCGTCCTTCAGGACTTCGATTGACTCGATGTCGTAAGGGTTGACCGAGGATGCGTTGGCAGGCATACCGTCGATGATGTAAAGAGGAGCGTTGTCTCCACGTACGGAGTTGGTACCGCGGATCCTGATGTTGAAGTCTCCCTGTGGAGCTCCGGTGTTGGTCGTCAGGTTCAAGCCAGCTACCCTTCCCTGAAGGGCCTGCATGGGGTTGGACACTGTGTACTGGGTGAGATCTTTCGACTTGACTTGGCTCACAGATCCGGTAAGGTCTCTTTTCTTGACAGTACCGTATCCGATAACCACCAGTTCATCCAGGAGGTTGGTGTCTTCCTCAAGGAATATCTCAAGAGACTTGTTACCGGCGACAGGAACATCCTGTGTCTTGTATCCCACGAATGAGATCTCAAGGACCGCATTGGCCGGAACATTGTTGAGCGTGACGACTCCGTTGGCATCGGTGTTGGCACCGATCGTCGTCCCCTTCACTGCGACATTGGCGCCGGCTAGGGCGCCCATGGCGTCTTTCACCGTCACATTGACCGAAGTCGGTCGCTGGGCATGAACATTGACACTCAGTGTCAAGCCGAGCAGCGTCACAAATGTGAGCCACATGGCTTTACAAAGCAGTTTTTTCTGATTCATGTTGATTTGGTTTAATGGTTATTCCTAAGTATTTTGGTTATAGACTTTACGTGTTTTTGTCATATTTAACGCAATTTAGCAAGTTGTTTCTTCCTTTCAAACCAATTCCATTTTTAACTGTATTATTTTTTATATTATAAAACTATGGGGGGGGGTATTTTCTGTTTCTTTTCCACAATATCGCACACAGGTGCTTACGATTAACATCTTCAAGAGCTAAAACGATTATAGAGAGTGTCATAAAAGTTGGTCTCGTTATTTTATATTATAAAGTATTTGACCGTATTTTATAATGTTGAACAAAGATTTATTATCTTTATGGTCAGAAAAGCATTTATCAGTCATGATTCTCGTAATCGGAAAAGCCCTTAACATCCTGGAACTTCTCTCCCGGAACACCGGAAAGGAGTTCCCGCTCGGGGAGATAGCGGACACCCTCGGAATGGACCGGGGAACCTGTGCCAACATAATCAAGACCCTCGCCGCGCGAGGATACGTCCAGCAGACTGGCCCCAGGCAGGGCTACAAGCTCGGCTACATGGTCTATAATCTGGCCAACTCAGCGGTCAACAATGATGACCTTACAAAAATCGCCAGGGAAGATGTCACATGGCTTGGCAACACCCTCAACGAGGCCGCCATACTTTCCGTAATAAGGAACGACAAAAGGGTAGTGCTCTTCCACACCGACCCGGACTGGGAGGTTGTGGTGAAAACCAATATAGCCAAGTCAATCTATTCGGCCAACACGGGCCGGGTCATCCTGGCCAACTACTCGCCAGCCCACCAGGAGAAATTCATTATCCGTAACGGACTTCCAACCAAGGAAGAATGGCCCGAGATATATCTCTCGGATAATCCTTCCGGGGAACTCATGAACCAGCTGGCCATCATAAGGAATAACGGTTATGAGATATTCACCGACCAGAACGACATAGAAGGATTCGCCGCTCCACTTTTCAACGAAGGCCATGTGATCGGCAGCGTTGGGGTTTATATGCCCATATTCCGTGTCGGGAATAAGCAAGCCGTGTTGAGGAAAGTACTTGATTGCGCGGAAGAAATAAACCAAAAGATTTCAGACACAGAAGATCTGAAACATCTCCATTAGTCAGAGCTCCGGAACTTCAGATCAGTGCCGGGAGACTCGCGCATCGTCTTCCCGATTTTCTGGCGATCCACCTTAACCTTCCCTTTCACGAATTCAGGAATATTATATGAGAACATCAAGCTCTCATAGAACCGCTTCGGGCTGCGCTGGGGAAGGAGGAATGGCTTGTGTTCCAAGCCGTTCTCATCAATATAGGTCATATAAAGACGGGTGTACAATCCGTCGATCCGGCGGCTTGAGAACACCATGAAACGACTGTTTGAGCTCCATGAGTGATAGCTGTCCACTTCGGAAGAGTTAGCTTCAGACATGGATCTGACCGATCCATCAGAAAGATTAACCGAATAAAGGTCAGAATCACGATGCCATATTGAGAAATTCCCGAATCCGTGCTTGGTGAAAACAAGCTCTTTCCCATCTGGAGAAACACGTGGGAATGAGACACTTGCGGAGTCTCCGGCATGGAACAAGGTGTCTATCTTCGAACCGACAGTGCCGGACTCAGGATCGAAATCCACCCGACAGAGATTGTAGTGAACTTTCCGGTGCTCCTCCGGCATGAGTTCAACAGCGGGGGCGGAGCAGAAATACAAGCTCCTGCCATCGGGGGAGAATGTCGGGAAGGTCTCAAACGCGTCATCACGCATGAGATTAGGATTAGAGAACACTTCCTTAGTCTGAGTGTCCATCACGACAACATCCGACGCGGAGTCAAAAACCTCTATCCTGTTGGGATCGGCAGCATGGAAGGCCTGCAGGGTGCTGTTGACAGAGAAGGCGATGTACCTTCCCTCGGGGTGCCAATAAGGATATACAAGATTGGATATGGTCTTCTCGGTCTTGGTGTTCAATTTCTCGACATCATTGCAGTCAACATAGACCGTCCCTCCGTGTTTGGCCCTCATGTGGAAGACCATCCTTCCAGGATCCTGCATCCGGAATGAATGGCAGTTCACGCAATTATAATCAGTAAGCCGGTTCTCATAGACCGGAGTCTGCTTGAATGTGGTTATATTCCTTTGGTAAAGCCCCATTTTATTCCATAGCCCATACCCAGGAGCGATCAGGCGGTAAACCACATAGGGATCAGCCTCGTCCTCGCTTACGTTAACTCTGAAAGGATTGTAAGAAAACCATTTCCCTTCTTGCCGCACAGACACGGTGAATTCAAGTGAAGCCCCTCTCGCCTCCGTCAAAAGCCGCTTCCAACGACGGATAGGTATCCTGAATGTCCCCTTCCCGGTCTTGACCGTCATGTTGGAAGATGGGGAAGTGATTGTCAATAAAGCGTTTCCATCACCAGAAATCTCGAAATCCAGGGGAGCGATGTTGCAAGGGACGGTGACGTCTGAATAATCGGGGAACATCCCTTGCGGCAAGCCTTCTATGGAACCGGACACCTCAACCTTGGATGTGCAGGAGATGAGGATGGCGGTTAAAACAGCCACAAGCGGGAAGTGTTTCTTGAATATGCTCATTACCACCATGACTGTCAACTATTTATGAACATATAATAATACCAGAAGGTCCCCGTGAATGATTTCATTACGCTTGCGGGGTTTCCTCCATTGGTCTTGAGGGAGATATACTGCTTGCGGAAGGCTTCGTAACGGCTCAGGGTCTCATCCGTGACACCATGCGCCTTGCAATAATCCTTGTCACCCTCGGCATAAATCAACACCACTTCCTGTAGACGAGGGTGAAGATCGCCATGCTCGTCGTAGGCTTCTGGAACGTTCTCTATATAATGTCTCAAGCCCTCGATGTCCTTCGCCAGAAGCATAAAGGACACGTAGTAATCCCTGGCCGCCTTGTCTGAAGGATCCGCGGCGAGGATGAGCTCAAGGTCGGCGAGTGGATTCATTCCGGAGAAATAATCCATCTTGGTGAGTCCCCGTCTCAACCTTCCGAGCTCCGGATCGGCGAGAACCGCCTCGTCATCGTTAAGGAAACGACGGAACTCATGAGCCTGTCCTTTGTAGAACAAGGTCTTCTCCATCATGGAGATGTATTTCTCTGCGACATCCCAAGCTCCCCACACAAGATTAGTCTTGATCAGACGCATGATCATATAAGGGTTGCCGTAATGAATGCCTACGCTTGAGTCAAAAGCCTTGTTCTGCGCCGGTGCTGTGTTGCCCATCGCAAAGTGGATATGGCTGTGCAGCACTGTCATGTCGGTATTCTGATTGCTCTGCTCATTCTCCGCCAATAACGAGAGGATTCCTTTTTGCGGATAATCAAAAAGTCGGTCAAGCAAGAGTCCCTTCTTTGACAAGGCAAGATTCCTGATGTTCATCAGGATATAGTTCAGATGAGTTGTTGTCCGATCGGAAAGTATTGAATCCCAATCTTCCTCGTTAATATAGTGACTCAACCGCAGGGAGTCGTAATATTTCTTGTCAATGTGCTTTGGAATGCGGAAAAGAACAGCCAGCGATACGACCACCGCCACACACGCAAGCGCCACTTCGAACCATTTTGCCTTAATGAATCGTGTGCATTCAGAAACCAAAATGACTATGGAAAGGGCTATCCAGGAAGAATGAATATAAGCGTTTGGCTTCAGAAGTGGTTCATAATAACCATTTTGAAAAAGCGCCAACCTCATGTCCTGGATGAAACCCAAACGCATGCGGAGCCATCCGCAGATGACAATTGACATCGCCGGAATCAGGGCGAGATACCAGTGCTTCCGGTCGGTGAAAACATCAATTATCGCTAAACATATAGCAAAAAGAAAAGCAATTGGTCCGGCTATAAAGTAAAGAGCCAACGCCAGCGATGTCCCGAGGATTATACGGAATCGGTTGGTTTTCTCCGAAGACAGAGTGACATATAGCCAGATAAACAGGACGGCAAGAAAAAAGGCCACGAAGCCATTATAAAAATAGAACGTGTCAGATAGGGCCCCTTCCTGCAGGAAAACAGGTATGAAACCAAGTGGCAGTGCGGCAATGGAAGCCTTGTCTTTCAATGATTTCCACAGCAAAAGCGCAGTCAACAACCCAAGAAGCGCCGTTAGCAAGGCCCCCATGTGAGGAATCTTGAAGAACTGGACAGAATACTGGGAAAGAACAAGGGCGAATCCGCCTGGGGACATCAGTTTAGAGAGGATATCCTGCCAGTCCAACAGGAAAATCTGATTCTGTTCCCGATAGAAAAAAGCGAAGGCCTGCGATCGTTCAAGAAGCACCAGAGAAATGACGCCTAGTATAAGAGCGCCAGCACATCCCGCTATGTTGAGCCACTGTTTCCGCATTGTGAAATAAAAGCGAGTATAAATATAAGCATTATTTATTTTTTCCTATTTTTATGCCCATGAATCACAAATGGCTTTTACTGATTACTTTAGCGCTCACCACGCTCACTTCTTGCAATCGTTCTCATGACGTTGTTGTGGTTGGAGGCACACCCGGAGGCATCATGACAGCGGTATCCGCTTCACGCATGGGACATTCGGTTTTGTTATTGGAAAGGACTGACAACCTCGGAGGTCTCCCAGCCAACGGTCTCGGAGCGACAGATATCGCCACCCGGGGGGCGACAACAGGGCTTTTCCTCGAATTCGTCAACAGGGTCAAAGAGTACTATGTACAAACCTATGGGGCAGACTCCCAGCAGGTCAAAGACTGTTCTTCCGGATATCATTTCGAGCCAAGTGTCGCCGCGAGGGTTTTCAACGAGATGCTAGGGGAATGTCCTGGTATCAAGGTACTTACTATGCGCCAATTCGACAGCGACCCCTCGAATCTCAAGATGGCGTCCGGACGCATAGAAGAGATCACGGTCTTGAACAGGAACTCCGGCAGACAAGAAAAGTACAAGGGAAAAGTCTTCGTTGATGCCACCTATGAGGGAGACTTGGGTGCGGCGGCAGGGGTGCCGTTCCGGATTGGACGTGAAGGTATGGACGAGTTTCATGAGCCCATCGCCGGAAAGGTCTACAAATATTGGAGAGGTCCTGTTGGGCCTGGTACCACATATGAGGGAGACAGCACAATCCAAGCTTACAACTATCGGTTATGCCTGACAAAAGACAAGGCCAACCAAGTGCCCTTCCGGAAGCCGGAGAACTACGACCGCAATGAATACGTCTCATTGATTGACGATGTGTTGTATGGGTATCATACGGGAGTCTTGACCATGGAAGTAACTCAAGATCAGCGTGAAGCCAATAAGAAAATCATTCTCAACGGAGGCAGGACCCAGATCCCGGATGACCGTTGGGGCGTTGGAAAGATCACAAACATGGTTAATCTTCCGAATGGGAAGACCGATGCGAACAACCAGCACATGGCCTTTATCTCCACGGATCTTCCCGAAGAGAACCAACCTTGGCCCACCGCTTCCTGGGAATGGCGGGACCAGTTCGCCAAACGTTTGAGGGACTACACAGAAGGACTGTTTTGGTTCGCCGCAAACGATGAGGAACTCCCGGAAAGCTTCCGCAAGGCTGTCCAGGAATGGGGTTATGCGGCAGATGAATATCCTGACAATGACAACTTCCCCCGTCAGGTATATGTCCGGGAAGGAAGACGTTTTGAGGGGATGTATTTCTTCACCGCCAACGATGCGGAACCTCCGACCGATAGGGGCCCTGTCCATCGCGACGGAATTACGGCAAGCCATTACGCGCTTGACTCTCATGCCCACCACAAACGAGAGCCCGGAAGAATCCATCTGGACGGATTCCTTTCTTATCCTACCTCCGTCTACAATGTGCCCTACGGAGTAATTGTACCTAAAAGCGTCAGCAATCTTCTCCTGCCTGTACCCGTGTCCGGATCCCATATCGGATTCTCCACCTTGCGCATGGAACCGTGCTGGATGGCATTAGGTCAAGCAGCAGGCACTGCCGCGTCAATAGCCATTGAGGATAAATGCTCCGTCCAGGAAGTTTCTGTTCCGAAACTTCAAGATAAGTTGTTGAGCCAGGGTGCGACACTGGTCTATATGGAAGGCCACTCCCCGTCCGACGAAGACTTCATCGCCCTCCAAAAAGAAGCCCTCTCAATGGCCTCTGTATCAGGTAATTGATTAGCTATATACAAGCGTCCAGCAAACCCTTTAGGTAGCCTACTCCGAAAATGGTTCCGTTAATGCTATAGCCGGGACGGGTGTTGTCGTCACCTTGCATAGCAGGCACATGATCGGAACGGATCAAGCCTTCGAAACCCTCTCTGGCATAGAGTCTTATCATCGCCGCCATATCTGTCGGTCCATTATCGTGGAAAGTCTCCCTGAATTTTGTGGATTTCCCCACGATATCCCTGAAATGAATGAACACGACCCTGTCTTTCACCTCCTTGAAGAAAGACGGAATGTCCACTCCCATAGTCAGATAGGTACCCTGGCAGAAGGTCAGGCAGTGGGAAGGGCTGTCGCTTAAAGAGAGCGCTTTCTTGATGGCTTCCGGGGAAATGAATATCCTGTCAACGCCTTCAACAATCGGTACAGGCGGGTCATCAGGATGCAAGCCCATCTTGACTCCCACTTCCTCCGCCGTCGGCATGACCTCATTGATAAACCACCGGTAATTGTCCCAGATCTTGTCCGCAGACACAGGAGCGTACGGTTTAGGCGGTAACAAGGCTGCCTCTTCCGCATCGAATCCGGTCACCTTGGCTCCTCCCCGTTCAGGAATATCTTTCCTTGTCCTGAACCACCCGGTCTGCATGAAATTATAGCATAGTGTGGTGATTCCGAGCTTTCCCATATTCCTGAGCATCATCCGGTAATGCTCAGCATCCTCTTCCCTGCCAGGTAAGCCAAGCTTAATCCTGGTCATGTCAAACTGGTCCCCCTCCAGTGCGACAAGATCAAAACCTCCTTCCTTGAAACGCTTTTTAGATTCCGCCAATGAATCGAAATCCCACGGCGGCAGCTTTCCCGTCAACTCCGGGGCAAGCTTTGCCACCGCCAGATTGATTCCCATCTGGCGGCACAAGGTCCAAAGGACGTCAGGCTTGTCCGAAAAGAATAACTGACTTAGTCTCAACACTTTATTAGCTCCAGATGCGATCGTTGGAAAACTCCTTGTTCCATTCCTCGGTAGGCTCCCAAAGGCCGGGGATATCAGGATTAATCTTCTCGGCGATCAGATCCTCATTCAGGCTTTCAATGCCGAGTCCGGGACCGTCTGGAACCGTGATGAAACCGTCCTTGACGAGGGGGTTAGGCAGGCCCTTCACGAGATCCTGCCACCAAGGAATATCCACGGAATGGAGTTCCATGGCCAGGACGTTATGCATCGCCGCTGCAGTATGGACGGCTGCCATGCAGGCCACCGGGCTTTCTGCCATGTGGATAGCGACGGCAACACCATTCTCGTCTGCCATGTCGGCGATCTTCTTGAGTTCCAACGCTCCTCCGCAAGTCAAAATGTCGGGATGGATCACAGAGACTCCATGGCCTTTTATAAGGGGCTCAAAATTCTCCTTGAGATAAATGTCCTCTCCGGTGCAGACGGGGACGCAGGTTGAATTCTTCAAACGGATGTACTGATCGGTGTACATCCAAGGAATCATATCCTCCATCCAGGCGATGTTATACTTCTCAACCCTCTTGGCGAAACGGATGCAGTCCTCAACGCAGACATGACCGAAATGGTCGATGGCCAGAGGAACCTCATAACCAATGACTTCCCTCACGTCCTTGACATATTGCTCAAGCACGTCAAGCCCTTTCTCGGTGAGATGGATGCCGGTAAACGGATGGGCGGTGGTGACGATGTCATAGCTTCTCTGGCGCCGCACCATCTCCGAAGTCACAGAACCGCTCTGGACATTGAGGATATGAGGGGCATATTCCTTCATGTCATCAATGAATCCAAGAGGGGCGTTGATAGCTCCCGGAACATCCATCAGAAGGCCTATTCCGAGATCCATCTTCAGGAATGTGAAGCCCATCTCCATCCTCTTCTTGAGCGCCAGCCCCATGGCGTGGCCGTCATTGTCCTTTCCATCAGCGTCTGTGTCGCAATACACCCTGATCTTGTCCCGGAACTTTCCTCCGAGCATTTGATAAAGAGGCACGCCATAAGCCTTTCCGGCAAGGTCCCAAAGGGCGATCTCAACTCCAGACACGCCTCCTCCCTGACGGGATGGTCCTCCGAACTGCTTGATCTTGTGGAACAAACGATCGACATTGCAAGGGTTTTCACCAAGCAGGCGGCTCTTAAGCATCAAGGCGTATGTCTTGCTGGAGGCATCTCTCACTTCCCCGTAGCCGACAAGTCCCTGGTTGGTGTATATCTTAAGCAATGTGCATCTCTTCGGGGCTCCGTCGATGTCGGCGAACCTCATGTCGGTAATCCTCAATGTGGAAGGATCAATCTTGCTGTTCATTTTTAATCTTAATAATTTGGAATCTTTTAATTATCAAGTAAATGGAATCGACATGCCGCCATCGACAGGGATATCGGTTCCGGTGATATAACCTCCCTCCTTGGAGCAAAGTAGAAGAATTGTCGCCGCAATCTCATCCGGCTGGCCGATATAACCCACCGGGATGGAATTCTCGATCTTCTTCCTGTACGCCGGATTGGAGAGTGCCTCAACATTGCGTATGGTCTCTATGCAGCCAGGAGCGACATTATTTATGTTGATGCCGTCCGCCGCAAGCTGGACCGAGAGGGTCAGCACAAGATTGCGTATGCCGGCTTTCGAGGCGGCATAGACGGCCATGGCGGTGTTCGGGCGGTATTGCTGGACACTTCCGATTGTGACAATCCTGCCCCAATGTTTTTCCCTCATTCCGGGAACACAGGCTTGGATAAGAGCTAGGGCGGCGTAAAGATTAACCCTCATCTGGAAATCAAACTCTTCCACAGGGATGTTCTCCCAGGCGTTCCTGATCTGCACGGACGCATTCAAGACAAGGATGTCAACAGTGATGTCGTTCTCTTTCATGAACGCCTCGAAATCCTGTTTCACGGTAGGTTTCGACAGGTCGTATTTCCATGTCAGGAAATCCGCTCCCTGAGCCTTGAGTTCCTCTATGGTCTTGGCGGCAACCTCGTCATTGGAACGCCAATTTATTATCACCTTGGCACCCTGCTTGGCGAGCAGCAAGGCGGTGGACTTTCCGATGCCTTGGCCGCTACCTGTGATGAGCGCCGTTTTTCCTTTTAAATCAAACATTTCCGTATATTATTTTGTTGTAACCATGTCTTTCTTGGCAGTGAATACCAAGGCCATTATGATACACGCCGCTCCGGCCAAAGCGAAAATAGCGAGCGAGGCGAAAGCGGTCCTGATTGAGAAGGCATCGCTCAAAAGGCCCATCACAAGGGGGCCGAGAGCTCCGAAAAGACAACCGCCGCTGCCGAATATTCCCGTTGCCATGGCCCTGTATTTAGGGTCTATAACCTCAAGAAGAGCGGCGTAAAGGTTGGAGTCATAGACTCCTGTCGCAAAGCCGAATAGAAGGATTGTGATGATCATCACCGTCAAACCGGTGGCTTTGGACATAATCAATATAAAGGGGATGCAGAGCAATATTCCCGCAAGTTCCACCTCAAAACGGATGGTTTGCCTTTTGGGTTTCATGCGGTCAGAGAACCTTCCTGCCAGGGTGACTCCGACAAAAGCTCCAAGATAGAACCAGAATATGCCGTGGAACACGGCCGTAAGGGGAGCCATCTCAGGGAAAGCCCTCATCATGAAAACAGGGGTCCAGAGCTTGACTCCGTAAAGGGCGAAGAAATAGAATCCGAGGGCGGCCATCATCCAAAGGGCTGTCGGCTTCGAGAAGAACGCCGCAAGAGCCTTTTTCACAGACACTTCTCCTTTACCTCCGACATTCGGAGTGTCCTTTAGGAACAGAATCAGCACGATGGTCCATAGGATTCCTATCACACCGAAAACCCAGAAGGACTTTCTCCACCCGTCCGGAGAGTTTCCTGCCAGAGAGCTGGCTGCCAGCGAACAGACCACGATTCCCAGGTATATGGCTCCTTGATAAACTCCAAACGCTGTTCCTCGTGTGTCATCGTGGAACTGCCCGATAAGGGAAGAGTTGCACGGAGGCATGAGCGACTGTCCCACTCCGTTCATGATACCGTAAGCTATAAGCAGGAGGCCTATCCCAGAGGCGAATCCGGACAATAAGATACCTATTGAGAATAAAAGACTTCCGATTACCAGGATCCATTTCCTGCGGAAAAAGTCCGCTGCCAGGCCAGCGAAGGGCATCATGATACCGAAAGCCCAGGTAAAAGCGCTTCCGACAAGCCCAAGGGAGGTGTCTGAGACATTTCCGCCAAGGGCCGCCTTTATGTCAGGTAAGACGGCGGCATAGATCTGGCGGCTGCCCTGGGCTAGGAAGTACGCCGCGGAAACCAGCGCCAACATGACCCATTTATAGTCAACTTTCTTCATGTGTTTTATATTCTAAAAATAACAAAGATCTTATGTGGCTTATACAAATATAAAATAAGCCCTCCATAAAAAGATAAAATGCGGAACTTTTCATCCCGCATTTTATTTTATAAAACAGATCCTTATTCCTCGAGCAGCGCCATGAAGGCCATCAAAGCGCCCCAATGGTAGAACGTATCGCAATTGCTCCGGTCTCCTCCCTCGCCTGTGATGGCATTCCAATTCTCGTAGATGTAGCCATGGGCATCCCATCCTTTGAGCATAAGCTTCACTGACTTGTCTATAAGAGCCTTCCGCACGGTATCATCCGGATAATTACGGAGACCGAGGTAAACCAGGAAGTTGGTCGGCCCCCAAATACGTCCGCGCCAATAGTTTTGATCTTTGTAAGCGGGATCGTTTTTCGGACTCATCGGGATAACCCACTCGCCCCAAAACTCATTCTCGTTGAGAAGATGCTCCTCGACTATCCTTCTAGCCTGCGTCTTGGTGGCCGCATCGGCCAAAAGAACATAGAAATTCGTGGCGGAAGTGTGGCGGTTGAATTCCCCTGTATCAGTATTGATATTATAAAACATCCCGTCTTCCTCGCACCAAAATCTCTGGATATTCTTCCTGAAAAAGCTTGCCCTGGCCTCAAGTTCCCTGGCGTCCTTCTTGTGTCCCAATTCCTTGGCTATTAGGGCGAGATACTCGCAATCCATAACATACATCGAAGTCAAACCTACATCCTGCAGATTCAACTGCCCGGTCTGAGGGTTGATCTTGGCCTCGTCGTACATTGAGGAGTTATCCAGCCCGCTCTCCAGAATGGCGTGATTGGTGCTTCCTGAGCCCCTCTCGCCAAGACGTATCCTGACAAGATTGCTACCCCAGCAAAGCAAGCCATCCGTCTGACGAGCCTCCGGCCACCATTTGTTCCACGTCAAAAGTCTCGGATACAGCAACTCCAGAAGCCATTTTTCGCCGAAACGCTTGTAGATGTTCCAGACTGCCATCGACCCCACGGGGGGCTGGGAGCAATCTGAGGTGAGGTTGTCATGGTCGCTTCTGGATTTCGGGACGAAACCGCATTCATCAATGGATTTGGTAAGCTCAACCACATTACTGTAAGCAAGTTCCCGGCTAACCTTCGAGAACATGAATGAAGCGAAATATGTGTCCCAGTCAAACAAGACGAATCCACCATAATCCGGCACCATGCTCCACCTTAGGTTCCAATTCCTGCTCACCGGCGTCACGACCACATTATCTCCAGGATCGTAAATGGTATCCCAGCTGAGGATACTATGAATGGCCCGGTACAATTCCCTGTTGCTGCCATATTGATCGCACATTCCATCGAACAAGAGCTTCTTCTCCTTGAGGATATTGTCCGCCTCATTGACAGTCAATGGTTTCCCTGTATAAATCAGGACCGGACTTCCGGCGTCACAATAATAACAACCATCATCATAACTTAATCCCTCACCTATGATTCCGCCGTCCATTTTGACATGCTTGTCATAAGTCTCAAAATGGAAAGACGAAACCTCGTCGTGAGAATACCTATCCCTTCCCGTAATGTGGTTAAAGTTCGGCCAGGCATATTCAGCTTTGATCCTGAGCTTGCCTGAGGAGGCGGAATTGTCGTTTTTAGGAGTCAAGAGCATGATGAGGCGATCCCCTTCCGAAGTCGAGCGAAGCTTGACAGACACTCCGTGCCAGGTGGCGTCAACTTCTGAATATGAATTGTCAATCACATGATCATAGGGATGGACATACGCCGCATCTTTACGGGGATTTCCGGCCCTCAAATCATCAGCCACAATGCCATCTCCATCCACTAAAGCCACTTTGACCGAGAATGCCTCGGGAAGATAAAGCTGTGTGAACATGCTCCTGGTGTCCCAGGTGTTCCACCCGGTTCTCAGGCTGTCAAGCATTCTGTAATAATGCCTGACGGGCATCTCACCATCGGGCTTCCTGGCCAGACCGAGAACCGGAATAGCCAGGCACAGCACGATGGAGATGATCAGCTTTCTATTCATTATTCACTAATGGATTAGATGAAGAACTTCAATGCGACCGGCTCCTGTTTCAGTCCTTTAGGAAGCTTAACCGTCACCTTGCCGTCCTTGACGGTCGCCTTGACCTTCTTGCCATTGTTGAGAATGGTCACCTTGCCTCCCTTGGGAAGGTTTCCGCTCCATGAAAGAGTCCCGGGAAGAGTCTCCTCGTCCTTCAGAGCATAGATCGCATATAGTGTCTGCCCGTCCTTGGAGGCGTTGAACCAGATGTCACCATCATTGTAATCCTTGGTGATACGAGTTGAATATATCGCCTCTCCGCAGCGACCAAGCCACTCTCCGATCTCCTCAAGAATAGGAATAGCCCTGTCTTCAATGAGTCCCTCAGGCGTAGGCCCGACGCCAAGTGCGAGGCATCCGCCCTTGGCCGTGATCTCAGCGAGGATGTCTATCACTTTGCGGGCTGACTTGAACGTGGGATTAGGTCCCCATCCCCAACCATGAGTCAAGGTGATGCAAGACTCCCAAGGATGATTCTTCTGCTCTTTGGGGATGCTCTGCTCTGGAGTCTGATAATTCTCGTTAGGCCCCTGGATGGTTCTGTCAACGCTCAACATTCCAGGGTTATATGCGCGGGATTTCTTCAGTACATCGCTCAGACCTACCTGGTCTCCCTCGATCCAACCGCCGTCAAGCCACAGGATATCAATCTTGCCATATTTCCCGGTGGTCAGCTCAAGAAGCTGGTTCTGGGTAAAATCAACATAGCTTTTCCACCACTCTGGATGAGTCTCGATGTTGTAGTTAGGACGGCGGTTAGGGGTAGCGTAATAAGGATTCCAGAAACCGTGATGATGCCAGTCGGGCTTTGAGAAATAGGCCCCGATCATGAAGTCCTTCTTGCGGAAAGCGTCAAAGACATATTTGGCCACATCCTTTTTGGGATTATTGGCGAACGGGCCTTTGGCGATGCTGAAATCATCATATTCAGAATCAAACATGCAGAATCCATCGTGATGCTTGGTCGTGAATATCATGTATTTCATGCCGGCCTTGTCGAAGACGTCCGCCCACTGGTCGGGGTTGAACTTGACCGGATTAAACACCTTCGAGAGATCCCAGTACCACTTCTTATATTCCTCATAGACAGAACCTTCCGGGCGGCGAATCCACTCTTCATTGCATATAGCCCAAGATTCAACCATGCCTTGTGTGGCATAGATTCCCCAGTGCATCAGGACCCCAAATTTAAGGTCCTGCCACTGATCAAGTTTTTGAAGTACGGCCGGGTCGGTAGGCCATTCATAACCATCCGCTTGCTTGACTATATCGCTATCCTGGGCGTAAGCCAAGGAGAAGGCCAGCAATGCGCTCAACACTAAACAAATCTTTCTCATATATCTTTGAATATTAATAGTTTTTATTTCTCTATAATCATCCTCACCGGACCCATCAATCCTGCCCTAGGGGTTCCTTTATATGGAGAAGGAATGGTCTGATAATGATTGGATAAGGAACTATACACCAAGACTTCAACCTTATTCTGCCCCTTTTTCACGTAGTTGGTGATGTCCAATTTATAAGGAGGACTCAGTAGAACATCCACCTGTTTTCCTCCAACGCTCACCTCACATGTGGCGTCCACATCGCCAAGATCCAACTCCACACACTTTCCTTTTGCCTTGACATCAATCACTTTGCTATACTTCACTCCTCCGGAATAGAATCTCATCGCACCTGCGTTGGTCCAGTCTCCGGGGGCGAGTCGTCCTCCCTCACAATCTATTTTGACAGGCTCTTTGAAGAAGGCCGCTCCTGGGCTATCCGCTTCGGGTAAAGCCCTAACTGTCACAGTTGTAACCCCGGGCTCCACGGGAAGATTATCAGCAATATATTTCCCCGGTCCGGTTTCCTTGAAATCAACCTTCCGGCCACCAACGTTGATTTCCAGAATCTTTCCGGCTGTCTCAAATGACATGCTTCTTGTTCCGGGAGCTGACTCGAAACTCATTGTCCACTCCTTGGTTCCAAGATAAACGAATGGAACGAAATCCGTCTTATACCAGCTTGAGGCGACAATATCGTCGTGCATTCCATGCGGAATAGGACCGGAGGACCCTTCGGGATAAAGCATAACCATGCTTCTCTCCCTGTAGTCAACCGTATAACCTCTCAGCTTCTCAAGGCTATACTCTTCCTTCTTCGTATTGATGTATGCTATTGTAAGACAATGGGTCCCTTTGTTGAGTTCGACACTTTGACCTGCCACGGGCTTTCCGTCCAACAATATCTTATACGGCGCTTTCCCCTCTTTCACCAAACGATAAGATCCATCCGCCGGAACAGCCAAATACGCCCGGAATAACTGATGACATCCTTGGTCAAGAATCAGGAAACGGTCATCCACGTGCTCCTTAAGCCCGTGGTAACCCTGGCTTCCCGGACTATCGAAGACCCCAAACTGCCAAGAGAACGGATAAGCCTCCCATTTCCCGCTTTCTGGCAGGTTCTTGAGGACATCCTCTATGTTCTGGTCAGCAGGAATATTCAAAGTAAGCATATATGGAGCGTAACCGTAAACGGACTTGAATTCTTTCGAAGCATCTCCGGAAGGGCGGCAACGGAATTCCCTAGCCTCAACACCTATGAATTCGTCACTCTTCGGAAGGCGGAAATCCCCCCACCTGTTGTCCATCGTGGGAATAATCTCCACATCCCACTCTCCCTCAATTGGAACCTCCTCAGATTCAATGGCTTTCTCCTTTTTAGCTTTATACTTTACAGGTTTTCCAGGAGAAAAAACCAGAAGCCTGGAGCCGCCTTCTGATCCCGAATATTTCACTGTCGTAAGACCGTCTTCTTGCCTCAAAACCGGAACAGGGTGAATGGTTCCATGTACAGCGTCCCATTGCTCCGCCTTCCCGGTGGCCCTGAATGTCATCTCGTCGCCGTCAGGGACGTCCATCACCATATAGACATCATTCTGACCAACCCTTCGATGTAACACCTTGCCTTTTCCGGACGATGTAGAGAAGTCCGGAACTATCTTATCCTTAATAACTTGAGATAAACTTCCCAGAACCGCTTCCTGTGTCTCTTTCTCAGAATTAATCCTCAAGACAAGGCCGCCGGCTTTCACGAACTCCTCTACTTTGGACTCTGTCTCCTTATGCATGGCTTTCACTCCTGCCAGGATCAGCACCTTATAGGATTCCCCGGCGATAGATAAAGAGCCATTACCAATAGATGCGTTCTGAAGCGACTGGAAATCAATGAAATCATAATCAAGACCAGCATCGCTCAACTTTAGGGCTGTATTGAAAGCCAGGTCCGGTTTCGCCTGGGGATATGCCTGCATAGTCTCAGTGGGATACAGAATGGCAATGTCGCACACATGTTCTCCTTGACTCAAAACATAGCACATTCTCTCCGCATATTTCAGCCACACTTTCATGTGCGGCCAATAAGGCATCCTGAAGTGGAAACTCGGCGGAGCCCACTCCCACCATCCACCATGGGTTGTGTAATATAACCCATGGAGGCACAGCAAGTTACCACCAGCTATGAGATGATGGTCAAGCTGTCTGGTGAGCAAACCTCCGTTAGCGTCCCAACCCATACTGTGGAAAGCCTCAAGCCAAGTTCTTGGACGCCCATAAAGGTGGGCTATGCTGCTGGAAACCTTGGTCTGGCGGAAGCTGCTTCCTCTGGCCGGAGCGTCGTTGCCCGGAGCCGTGAACCAGCTTGTAGCCCTGAAATAGTCCATATATTGTGTGGGACTCAGACCCCTTCCATAGTTGTCGCATCCATAAATCAACCCACGATCCGCATTCCAGTCATAAATCGGCTTGAAATATCTCTCCTCGGCCAGTTTGGTCAAGACTTCCGCATAGTCAAGGCGAACCCTGGCGGCCTCTTCATCAATCTCATCGTCGCTGGTGGCAAAAAGAGCATCCAAATGAGGCAGGATATCATATCCTTTCTCTTTTTGGAATATCTCCCGCATACCATCACACCAGGAACGAATATTCAGATCGTAGATCAGCTCATCTTGGAAGAAATAATTCATCCCCTCTCGACCTTTGGCGTCCATGGCATCCTCGAACGGCTGGAAATACTTCTCAACCATTAATTTACCATAATCAGGATGAAGTTCCGGAGATGGAGTGGTGTAATAGACGTCAACGCTGTCTTTATATTCTTTGGTCTTCAAGACGTTATCCGGAAGATCCTCGCCAGCGGGAATCCGCTTCTTTTGAATACGCCCCTGATGGTTTTTGACTCCAGGATCGGCAAGCGCCTCATCCACTTTAAAGCCATTCCCTGGAGAAGCCATCACATAGTCATCGAGTCCCATTCCCATTCCATATTCGGCGCATTTCTTGGAAAACTCAGCCCAAAACCGCATCCATTCAGGAGAAAGCACATAAGGGTCACCGCTGCTCACTTTCCCGAAACCTCCATATCCATCGGCATTCATAAGGGTGTCAACCTTGGGGTGCGAATGGTTATAACTCACACATAGACCATCTGTGGCTGAGTCCGCAAGGAGTTCCAACTGCCAGGCAAGCCGTTCCTTATCAAGATTATCGCCACTCCACCAATAAAACGGCACATTGCCATAGCCTTTCGGAGGGTTGGCAAATGAAGCCCTAATGTTGGTCTCCCCTTCTTTGGAAGGCCATCCTTTGTGATACTGGGATGTCTTGGGTTGTGATTTCACCTCCCAAAAAGCGAAGGAGGCCAGCATCACGCATGCTATAAAACAAATCCTTTTCACTTAGTCATGAATTTGAATTCGTAATCATTGAAAGACCAGATGGTTCCATCATCCAATACCGTCGCCTTTCCGCTGGCGACGGCAGGATCTGCCACCAATCTGATCCAGGTGAACTCTCCCTTTTCGTAGTCGTAGGTACGGCCATCGTCATCGTACAGGTCAAACGACGAAGCCTTGACACCATAGTGGCGGACAGAAACCGGTACCGGACCCTCAGGAAGTGTAGTCATAGGCTCGTACATGGGAATAATTCCACCGTCTTTGACAAATACAGGGATCTTGTCGAGGCCAGGTTCCACCGAAACAGTCTCCCCATCTCCAACGAAGTCCCCTGTATAGAAGTCATACCACTTTCCCTTTGGAAGAATCACCTTCCTGGAGGTCTCCCCGGCGAACAACGGGGCGACCAGAAGGCTTTCCCCGACCATAAACTGATCCTTGGGATCCGCCTCACAACCAGGTTCGAGACACATTGCCCGTACAGGAGGAATCCCATCAAAAGCATAGTGGGCAAAAGTGGTGTAAAGGTATGGAATAAGACTCATCCTCAGCATCATTACCTGGCGGACTTGCTTCTCGACATCAGCGAATGACCAAGGTTTCGTACCGTCTGCCCACGCATTAAGCATGGCGAGGGGAGAGAAACAGACGGTCTGCATTCTCCGCAGCCATTCTTCGGATGTTTTTGAGGCTCGTACCTCAGGAGTCCAAAGTACACCGATGAAAGAGCTGTTGATGAGGGCTGTGATAAAATCCCTATGATTGTAATAATCATTATAAATCACAAAGGGATAAGAAGTTGTCCCTGCGTTCCCCGCCCTGACAAGGCCATAGGTTCTCTCATTTTTCCGCCGGTAAAGACCGGTCATGAAACTCTGCATCAGCGAACCGTAAATCTGGCGCATTTGCTCCCCGGATATTCCGGAGGGATATTTTGCCACGTCTGGAGCAACCCAGAAGTCATAGCCATCATTCTCGTCCATCTTGAAACCACTCACCCCCTTGTCAATGGCGTTGCGAGAAAAATGGTCTCCCATTATCTTCTTGGTCTGAGCCATGGAATAATCAGGGAGCATCCCGTTCCACTCCGTATGTGTGCCTGTGTAAGGCTCGATCTCCGAGGCGATTTCGCAATCTGGCGCCACCCCGGGATTGACCCATAGGTTGACCTTTATATCCTGAGCCGCCATATCTTTCACAAAAGCCTCCGGATTGGGGAAACGTCCCGGATCCCACTGATAAGTGCAAGGATATGCCCGGGTCATCCATCCCGGCTCCAAGCCTATGACGGAGAGAGGGAAACCTCTCTTTTTGAACTCGCCAACTTCTTCTTTCACTTGTTCCTCGCTGAAAAGGGTCGGAACTCTGTGCCAGAAGCCAAGCCCCCATTTCGGAGGCAAAACCCCGCCTCCATTATATAGATTGAAGCGACGAACCACATCGAGCATACTTTTCCCGGAGAAAAACACCAATTCCACACCTTCCGCAGGCACCAGGAACTCAAGATTATCCGAATATGGTTGGGCACTCCATTCCTGATCAGTATTTCGGTTGTACAACACGGGAGGGTTCTTTGTGTCTTTGCGGACAGACGTGCCGGCATAGACATCAATATACCTCGCCGCATTGATCAGCACCCCATAACCCTTGCTTGACACGAAAAACGGCACCGGCGCATGGGTGCGACCGTTGTCCGAACCTCCGTAGTGATCCACATGAAGCCGGGCAATCCTGCCCCGTTGTTGAACGGACTGGAAGTTGAGACCGAGGCCGTAAATCTTCTCCTCCTTGTCCAGAGGGAACCGGATATAAGTCTTACCATCAAATACTTCCGCCGTTATCTCCGCCTTGTCAACAGGAAGTTCAGCCGCCTCTATATTGTTTATGGCGTCGATCTTCGGATTGAAATCCAACTCGCTTAGCAAATTGACCTTGTCCGGATTCCCGATCTCCGCTTTCCACACTCCCGATGCGACCTTCTCCAGCCCTTTTGTGAAGTCAAACTGACTGTTCCGGGACTTTTCAGCTCCGCAAGACCCAAGAATCAAGACTGTCACAAATAAAAAGAATCCCTTTTTGCTCATATCTCCACTATCTTTTAAATATCACAGGGAAGGCTTTCTTAAGGGACGGTCTGGCTATCTCCCTCAAGGGAATCATAACGAAAGGTCTTTCGGCGATTCCTTTATGCGGTATTATAAGTTCTGGAGTGTCAATTATTTCCTTGCCATAAAACAGGATATCAATATCAATAATCCTTGAATAATAAACCCTATTCCCTCCGGAGTCATATTCAGGAGAATCCGTGCGCCCCATCTCCCTCTCAATGGACTTAACCTGATAAAGAGTCCAAAGGGGACTCTCGGCCGGAATCCGGTACAAGACAGCCGCGTTCAGGAATGGGCCTCCGACGAACCCCATAGGCTCCGTCTCAATGGTTTTGGAAAGGGAGGAATAATGGACCCCGAACGCCTCATCCATCAGGTGAAGCGCCTCGGAGATGTTCCTTTCCTTGTCTCCAAGGTTACTCCCCAAAGAGAAATAAACATTAACTAATGGCATCTCAAAACCACTATCGAATCATCCTTGAAAAGGGTCTCAGGAAGAGTGATAACTGTCTCTCCCCCAATGACTGACATATCTATCGGCTGACCGGTCTCCAAGACCTCGCATTTCCCCGATAAAACAGCAGGAACGGTAACAGACGAGACCGGGCTGGTAAGGAAAATATAAAGGTTCTTCCCGTCAGTAGTTTCCTTCTGGGTCGTGTATATCCCTTCCGGCATTTTATAGTCTGTGGGAGAAGATCCAAACACCGCCTCGCCATTCACATCCAACCAGGCACCCATCTCCCTAAGTCTACGGATAGCCGGAGCGGGTAGCGTCCCGTCCGCCTTGGGGCCTACGTTAAGGAGGTAGTTACCTCCCATTGAAGTGTTATTAACCAGATAGCGGAGCATTCTGTTGGCGGGCTTCCAGTTATAGTCCTTGCCGTGATATGCCCAAGAATTCTGCATTGTGGCCGGAGTCTGCCACGGCTTGTCCAGCATCTCCTTAGGGTAGGCGTTGTCGTGCATCTCAAGGAAATCGATATTATCTCCCGGATTCGAATAACAAATGCGTCCGTTGATGAGGCATTTGTCGCTGAGACTCCTTACCAGCCTGATAAGCTCATCCCTACGTTCGGGTGTAATGTGGTTCTCCCAGTCCCAGGTGTCGAACCAAAGGAGGTCCGGATCGAACTTCTCAATAAGCTCCTTGACTTGAGGCAATGACTTTCTTTGCCAATATTTCTCGAAATCCTCGTCTGGGCGCCAGGGATACCAATAAGGCATCGCTCCGTCGGGATCTTCCCAATCTTGCCAGTGAGAATAATAGAAGCCATATTTCAAGCCATATTTCTTGCAAGCGGCCACAAGAGGGGCGAGCAGGTCTTTCTTGTAGGGAGTGGAGGCGATGTCAAAGTCCGACACATCAGAATCCCACAAAGCGAAGCCATCATGATGTTTAGCGGTAATTACCAAATACTTCATTCCAGCGTTCTTGGCTTCTTTGACCCAACTGTCCGGGTCATATTTCACCGGATTGAACTCGTTGATAAGGCCATTGTAGTAATCATCCGGAACTTCAAGGCGAGGTTTAATCCATTCGGCGTACCATGTGTTTCCCTGGGGGAAAGTGGTGTCAGGCATGGTGTGCCCGTTGTATGACCCCTCCAGGATGGAATAGAGTCCCCAGTGCATGAACATACCGAACTTGGCGTCCTTAAACCACTCCACTTTGGATGGATCCAGTTTTAAAGACACCTCTTTTGGTGTGCTCTTTTCAGCACATCCAACACAGAGGAAGCCGAGCAGAATAAAGATGGCAGCGAGTCTTTTCATAATACTAAACTACTGGTGGTTAATTGGTTCCGGCTTTTCGGAGTAGATAATCATCGAACGGACCTCGATAGGATGAACCTTGTCTGGATTCTTGACCTTGAAAGACACCTTGTGCGCGGCCACAGGAAGATCATATTTGAAATAAAGATCAAGCCTGCGGCTGTTGTTGGAAGCCGGAAGCTTGACGACCTGGTCGAGAGCGCCATCGAGATATACCTCAACCTCAGCCACATAGCCAGTCTGGGCGTCCTTCTTGTCCATAGGCATCAAGTAAGTGAAGACCACACCCTTCCCGGTGAACTCCTGCTCTCCGACATCGTTTATTGGCTTTCTTATCTCCCTTCTCTTGATTGGCCAATGACCCTCGAATCCTTGCTCCAGGCGAACCGCCTCAGGAGTCTGGATCTTGATAGTGACCTCATTTTCAGAGACTTTGCCGTCGTATTTTTCAATGACCTTAAGAGCTTGGTTGAAAGACATTTGATAAGTCTTGTTCATCGAAATGTCTGTGTAGGCCAGATTCCTATCCTCAACCTCAGCCATGCCCTTCTTCCAATAATCGGGTATGCCATCATAGCCAAGGATAACACCAAGAATACCTCCAGAGGAAGCCGGGTTGCAGTCGGAATCCTTTCCGCAGCGGGTTGAGACATCGATTGTCTTATAGAAATCACCCTCACCATAAAGGAGACCCATGATGATGTAGGCGCTGTTGATCAAGGCATCGATATTGGTAGTGCCGAAAGCGCCCCCGGAGCATCCGATGTCGAATCCCCATTTGCGCTCGACCCTTGCCCAAGTCAGCTCCCAGTTCTCCGGGTACTGCTTGTGCCATTCAATCACATCGGCCATACACTGATAGTATTTGCTCTCTTTAGGAATAGTCTTTAGCGCCTCTGACACAATATATTCCACATCATCAGAGACAAAGGCCAGAGCGTACATGGCAGCGACATAGACACCTCCATACCAGCCGTCTCCGTAGTTCATCATGTGGCCAATCTCATCGGTGAAATGAGCTGCGGCGTTAGGCATTCCTGGAGCCATGATTCCGGCATAGTCAGCCTCAATCTGGAAGTCGATGTCGTCAGCGTGAGGGTTGTTTTTCCAGAATCCGGACTCGGGAGGCATAATCCCGTTACGGATGTTATTGCGTGCTGCCTGATTGGCGTGCCACAAAGGGTACTCGGCAGTAGAGAAGGCTTTGGCGAAACTCTCTATCGGAGCGTCAAGACCCTCTTTCTCAAATACTTCCACAAAAGTAAGATCCATATAGATGTCGTCGTACAGGCCGGGAATATGGTCATAGTACCACTGGATCTGGTGCTCTGGCCACTCGATTGGGATGTTGTCGTTGATCAAGGTGCTGTAAACGAACTCGGTCGGTCCGCCATAGGTGCAGCCTATCATCTGGCCGGCCCAGCCTCCCTTGATTTTATCCATAAGGGTCGCCTTCGTCATAGTGACCTCTCCTGAGACAACCGCTGGTTTGTTGCCGCAAGCGCAAAAAAGGAACGCCACGGCTACAGTGGCGACCATCGCCGCCATCGTCTTCTGAATTAATTTTGTGCGCATTGATTATTGGATTTATTTGTGTTCTCTTGTTATAGCTCACTAAATTAATGATTTTTTCGCTAACTTGCTATTGTTTTCATCCTACACCGCATTGAAATGAAGAGAATTTGGTTGAATATGTTGATTGCCTGCGCCTTGGCTTTCACTTCCGCCGCCATCACAAGTTGCGACAAGAATAAAGGGGGCTCCAAACAAGAAGAGCAAGAGGAGACTGACGATCCAGATGAAGGGAAAGAGGAAGACCCTGCCTCTAAGGTAGATGTCGTGACTCCAGACCAATGGGTGGCCGTTGATGAGCTTGGCCGGGAGATGCCCAAGGACGCGCCGGCCACAAGAAGCAACAGGACGGTCTTGATGTTCTATTGGACCTGGCACGACAGCAGCCAGCTCAACTATCCGGCTGTTGTGAACATCAGCAAAGTCCAGAGGGAGCACCCTGAGGCACTGCAGGACTACAACCATCCCGCTTGGGGACAGGAGCTACAGCCTTGCTTCTGGGGACAGCCCCTGTTCGGATATTACAGGACCACGGACGAATGGGTCTTGAGAAAGCATGCCGAGCTTCTCGCCGATGCTGGTGTGGATGCCGTTTTCTTCGATTGCACCAACGGCTCTTTCATCTGGGAAGAGTCCACGGAAGCGCTGATGAAGACTTGGACCCAGGCACAGAAAGACGGGGTGAATGTTCCTAAAATAGCTTTCATGCTGGCTTTTGGCCCGACAGAAGGATCCCTCCAGGCCATCCGTAAGCTCTACAACAACATCTACAAAGACCACAAATACGACAACCTCTGGTTCCGCATGAACGGGAAACCGTGCATAATGGCTTATCCGGACAATCTTGACAAGAGCAACGCCACCGATGCCGCCATTCTGAACCTTTTCGAATTCAGAAAAGGCCAGCCGGACTATGTCAACGGCGGGGGAGATGGTCAATGGGGCTGGCTGGAATGCTATCCGCAGCACACTTACAACCACGGAGAGCTTATGACTGTCGGAGTGTCGCAGAACGCTTCTGACTACAGTCACGGTCACTGCTACGCTTTTAATTCCCCCGGAGCTTACGGACGCAGTTACACCAAGGCGAACGGTCACGACACCTCGGAAGGCGCTTATGTTAAAGGACTTAACTTCCAGGAACAGTGGGAAAGGGCGCTCTACTACGACACAAAGATGATTTTTATCACGGGATGGAACGAATGGATCGCCGGCAAGCAGCCGAACTGGCCTCCGAGCGACCCGTACAAGCCTTTCGCTTTTCCGGACCAGTACGACTGGGAGCACAGCCGCGACATCGAGCCTAACGCCGAATGGGGCGACTTCGGAGACTGTTATTACTACCAGCTTATTCAGAACATCCGCCGCTACAAGGGTGTGAGCGCACCAGCGAAAGTTTCCGAGGAAAAGACAATGAAAATAGGCTCCTTTGACGGCTGGAAGAATATATCTCCGGATTTCAAGCACTATCCTGGCAACACCAAGGTCCGCAACCATCCGCAGCACTCAAAGAGCGGCTACATGTACACCAACACCACTGGCCGCAATGACCTTGTGGACGCAAGGGTGGCAAGGGATAAAGACAACGTGTATTTCTACATTGAGACCGCAAAGGACATCACCGCCAGAACCGACAAGGGTTGGATGCGCCTGTTCATCAACTCCGACAGGAACCCTAAGACCGGCTGGAAGGGCTACGACTTCTGCCTCAACTACAAGAACCCGACGAGCGACACTGTCGGAACTGTTTCAAAATGTGCGGGTTTCGAGTGGAAATGGGAAGATGCCGGATCTTTTGAATATGCCGTCAAAGGCAACATGATGGAGATAAAGGTCGCCAAATCGGCCCTCGGAATGAGTGGCAAGCTTGACTTCGAGTTCAAGTGGAGCGACAACATGCAGGAAGAAGGCAACATCCTCGACTTCTACGTCAACGGAGACGTCGCCCCCGGCGGCCGGTTCAATTTCTTATTTAAAGAATAACTCCCTGTAAACAAGTCTATTCTTTGAACTTGTAGCGGTAGCGGAAGCGGCCGTTGGGGGCGCTGTCGCCGTCACGCATGCAGGTCTGGATGTCTCCGTCGACGACGGCATTATCCACCCATTTGAAGTCAACCGCGAACTTCTTGGCGTCGCTTATTCCTAAAGAGGACAGAGGAACAGCAAGCTCCATCTCCGTTCCTGAGACAGAGAATTTCACGTCCGCAACCTTGGACCATTTCCAGCCGCCGTCACATTTCTCAAGTGCGGAAGTTCCACTGGATGAGATAGTTCTGTTGACCACGAAATCATATCCCTCCCAATTTGACTTGGTCCCGTCAACTCTCAGGAACAGCTGCATCCACTGCTTGCCGTCGCTAGCGGTGATGTCGGAGGCTGTCTTCACATAGAAATACAGATTCGTCCCGTCGTTGACAACCTTACTGACCAGAATGTCGTTGCGGCCTGTGTTGTTGACATATTGCCCGATCCGGCCCCAGCCGTAGTGGTCGCGATGGAAAGTGTCGCCCTTGTCGTCGCCCCATTTCGCCGCGACGGAACCCCATTCGTCGAATTTGCCGTCCACGGAGACAGCCTTCTTGTCCGAGAAAGTAGGAAGCCTCTTCGTGCCCTTGAAACGGCGGATGAAGTCGGCCATGATGTAGTAGTAATTATCCCCGAAATCACCGTTCAGCGGCTCAATGTCACGGCTGAACTCATGGTTGTACTGGTCCACGAAATAAGGAGCGGGACAATTCGCCGGGCTCTGTCTTTGCGCGGTCCACTCGTTCCAACCGGTAAAAAACATGATCTTAGGATTCAGATCAAGGGCCTTAAAGAGTTGTTTTTTGAAATAAATTCCTTTCCCTGAATCAGTTACCCTTGGCTGGGTGTTGGACACCACATCGTAGCTACGGCCGATGTTGGAGGTCGGATGGGTCGCCGGCATCACGGAGACAAACTCATTCTTTCCTTCATGTTTTCCCGCTTGCTGAGGATACCATCCGCCCCATGGCCACTTGTCCTCGCCATTGCCGAACCACGTGTCGGCCGAGGAGTTCCAGAGGAACCAGGAATGCCTGAAAGTGAACTTGTCCTTTAGCGCTGACGGTACCTCATCAGGATTGGCCAGCATCACCGGCTTCCCAAGCCATTTGAACCAAAGGTCCTGATAGAGGTTCTTGGAATATATCTCATCATAGATCGTCTGTGACACCCTAGGGACGTTACCATTCAGAAGGAAAGCGAACTGCGGAGTCTTGTTGCCCTCGGCCCTCATCTGGGTGTAAACTTTTGCGAGGTTGTGAACCACAGGAAGATAGTGGTAGCCGTTCGTGACGTCAAAGAATATGGCGTCAACTCCCGCGTCCACAAGCAGTTGGGCATGCTTTCGGATGACCCAATCGTCGTTGGCCACATAATAACCGAGGTAAGGCTCGCCCCAATGGTGCATCACGCCAATACCTCCTAATGCAGGATTCGCCTGATTTGCGTCCAGAAGCTTCTGAATGTCATAGGGGCTTTGCGTGTCGCTTGCCGAAGGGGGCACGACTTCGTTGTTGTTGGCTCCACGGTCATAACCATGGCATCCGTGCCATAGGAAATAGAATGCCGCCACAACCCTTTCGCCACGTTCAGTCACATCGGGATAAGCCCCGACATCTGGATCTATGGAATTGCCCAGGTCATCGACAGCGACCCATGAATAGGGATTTGGAGACTCAGAGGCCTCGTAAACAGGGTATTTCGACTCTTCTTCAGTCGTTTCATCCTCTGTCCCAGCGCTTTTCGACTCCTTGCACGCTGTAGAGAACAAGACCGCAGCCGCTAAAGAAGCGGCAAGCGGAATCAACTTCTTCACATTCATCATTCTTTGACAGTTATGGTTTTTGTCCCTGGGGAAATAGTGATTGGATCGCTCCCGTCCGGAGCGAAGAACTCCGCCTTGGTTCCTTCCGGCACAGTGATCTCGAAAACTATTTCTTCCCCGGAACGGCTGGCTTTGACCGAAATCTCTCCGCGGACTGTCGCCACTTTGGCGCTAACTTCCTTCAAATCACAAAGATGCGGCTTCACAGCAAATGTCTTGAAGCCGGGCTCGAGAGGATATATTCCGGCGAAATACTTGGAAAGAATCACAAGCGGACCTCCACTCCAGGCGTGGTTGTAGGAATCTGTCTTCCCGCTCCCGTCACCGAATAGCTCCCAAAGGGTGGAATAGTCCGACGAGATCATCTCCTTGTATCTCAAGCGGATCCTGTCCAAGGCATCTTGATAACACCCCATCTGGCAGAGAGCGTCGAGAACATAGTACTCCATGTAAGGGCTGGCATGGTAGTGCTTTTTGAAGAACTCCTTAAGCGCAGGGAAACGGCTCTCGTCCGCAACCCCTCCGACCACAGCCACCGCTTGGCCCCTGTCATCGGGACAACCGGTGTATTCATCTGACTGATAATGGGTTCCTCTCCAATAACGGTCATTGATAGTCTTGATTAGGGCTATCCTTTTATCTCTCGCATCTTCAGCTGCCGCCTTATCATCCATCCACTCCGCATAATTCTCGGCTGCCTTCAGAAGGACAACCACCCAGGTGTTGTAGAGAAGTCTCATGTCCTTGTTCTCTCCCCAGTCGCCCCAGTTGGCGATAGGAGAACCTTCTGAACGCCTCTCCATCACAAGGCCGTCCGCATCGAACTTCCACAACGGAACGTATTTTTTGAAAGCGCCGTAGATGTCTTTCAATGGAGCGATGTCTCCCGTGTACATGTAATACTCCGGAACCGCGCGGCTAAGGAAGGCGGTTGTCTGGGTCACAAGCTCCCCGAAATTATAGCCTGGAACAGGACCATACATAGAGCCTGTCTCCTCCTGAAAACCAGCGAGTTCTCTCATGCATTTGGCTGTCATGGCGAAAGACTTGGGATCCAAAGCATAATAGGTCTGGATAGCCTCATTGGCCGCGTCGCCTATCCACTGGCCTCGCTCCCTGTGCGGGCAGTCAAAGAAATTGTCCCTCATGTCCACGTAAAGTGTCCTGGCCGCGCGCTCCCAAAGGGTGTTCAGGAAGGGATCATCGCACACGAAAGAGCCGGCGAAAGAGGTGTCATAGCCGGACTCACGGTACTTAACCTCAACGACTTCCACGCCTTCCGGGATGCTGTAATGCACTGTCATTCCATTCATCCAGCCGAATGTCTCATATTCCTGATCCCCGTCTTTGGTCTTGTATTGTTCACGAGTGCACAAAAGCGGGAAGGACATGAAGCGTTTCTGGATCTCTTCCGGAGTCGCGGAGAGGGTCTCTGAAATCGGCCTGTTGTGGTTAGGGTCAACCTCTTTTTTCCTCAAGCCCTCCTTCTTGGTTTTCTCGTCGACGAAAGTCTCGATGCCGGCGTAGGGGTTGTATTTCGGATCGTCAAGCGGCTCGACTCCCTCGATGACCGGCATCCCGTAAAGGTCCGTATAGATGTCGATTATCTTCCCTTCAGGAGCCTTGACTCTGATGTAAGGTGAGACTTGGCAATCATAGGGAAGCTCGCAGATAAGTTCCCTGCCTTCCATACGGGTGGAGACGTAATCCATCAAACCGCTATATTTCCATTGAGGGATGGGCCTTAGCACTTGCTCTCCCCATCCAGCCTCTTCGATGGTGAGGGTTTTAGCGGATGGCCACAAACTGTCGTCAAACCCTAAATCAAAGAAATTCAATTGTTTCCTCGCATCGAATCCAATGTTAGACTCCGAAAGCCTAAGGTTGGGGCATCCTCCTTCGGGAATATAAAACGCCGGATGTCTTGTGGCTTTCCAAGAGCCGTCACTTACAACCCTCCAGCCCTTTCCTTTCATGTCGAACCAAAGTCCGGCTGTCGGCGATGTCACATGGTTGACACTCTTACGGCCATGGAAATTGACCAGGACGGCCACCTCATTGCGGCCTTTGACAAGGCCGGGAACAGCGTCAAAATGGTCATAGTAGCCGTCTTTGGGTGTTGGCCCGCGCTTAAGGTTACCCTCCCTGACAAATAGTTCACCGTTAACCCAAAGCCAGTACTTGGTGTCGGCCTCGATGTCAAGAGCAGCAGTTGGGTCGCCCTTGATGTCAAAAGCCTTCCTGAAAGCGTACCAGGACCCCTCAGGGTAGTCTTCTCCAGTGCACATGACAAGCGGCTCAGATCCGCTTCCAGCACAGGAGAACAAAATAATCAAAGAGGACAAAAGCACGGACACCCGTGTAAACAACCTATGAATCAACATATTCCAGAATTACTTTACAACAACGTCCAGCCACCTTCCGGCAAGGTCGCCATCTATGTCAAGAACCAGGTTTCCGCCCTCGAGGGATGCTTTCACGGCCTTCTTGCCCTGCTTGACGGCAACTTTTGATGCTCCTGCCGGCATCGGAACGCTAACTTTGCTGATCCTATCGACATACACCCGGATCTTGGCGGGGTCGCCTCCGACGGGACCGAAACACAATGAGACCGGCCTGTCGGCGAGAGTGTATTCAATGCCGTCAACTGTGATGGCGGAAGACTCCCTGCCGTTGAAAGCGGAAAGCCGTCCATCTGAGGAGGTATTGAAAGCGACATTTCTTTTTCCGGAATATGTCACTTCGTGGCCGTTGACCTTAAGTCCTTTAATGTCAAGGGCATCCGAAGGAAGGGGATTGACCGCCAGAGCGGCGTCATCCCTCGCCTTGTCACGAGAGAAACCTCCTTCCCAAGACTCCCTGTGAGTGCGGTAGTGCTTGACGATGGCCGTGGCTCCATTAGGGAACTTGCTGGCGAAGAACTCCGTGTTCCTTGACACGACGACAGGGTTGTCGTTGACCGCAAACTTTCCGGAAGAAGGATAGGACCCGACAGACTCAAGGATCTCGAACAAGGTGCGAGTCTCATAACCCAGGCTGGCGGACTGATCGTCGCGGGGACGGAAACCGAAATAGTAAGCGTCGCCCTCACCGACCTTTTTGTGGGTTCCCACAACATTGTTATCCACACAGGCAACTATCTCAGAACCAATCGGTTTGACAGGATAAACCTTATCAACGAGGAAGTCGGTGAGAATCACCTGGGGGGCTACGCCCTTAAGGGTGAATTCCACTTCCTTTCCGACAGCGGTCTCTCCCATGTAGCAGTCGAAAGCATATTCAGCACCAAAGAGGCTCTGCCACTGCGCCCGGCAATCGTTTCCTTCCCCGTCAATAAGCGGAGGAGCGCTGAACCACAGCACCTTACCGCCTTTTGATGCGAAATCTGACAAGAGTTTGAGCAAGCCCTTGGAAGGCAGAGGCTCGAACATCACCGCTATTGTCCCGTATTGTTTGGCGGCCACCTGCATCGTGCCGTCAGGATTGACCGAACCCATCTCTACAAGTTTCTCAGAGGTGAGGTAGTTGGAATAGCCGTACTGGGTCATCCAACTTCCAAAACGCTCCTCAACCGCCACGAGGTTCATCGGATAGATCATCAGCACCTCCACATCCCTGTGGACCCTGCCTGTCAGAAGTGACATCTGGGCTCCGGGAGAAGCTCCGTAGGCCTCGTTGATAGTGTTTTTCCAAGCCAAGGCCTCCGCAGGGAAACCCCAAGCGGCGGCGTAAGCGTTCGGGAAGCGGTTGATGACTCCGATAGAGGTGCCCATCGCGGCTCCGTAATAGTTCCTGTCGCCCCAACCGCACTCGGCGAAGTCGTTTCCGGTCGGCTCAAGGTACTCGCCCCATTTGAAATAGTCGTAGCAAGCAGCTGAAGCCTGGTGGACCGTGTTGCCCCAGACATAGTTGGAGGTGTATTCGTACTTGTAGGCGTACTCATGGAGTTTCTCCGTGTCCCAATGGTCGATGGTCGGGCTCTCCGCCCAAGAGGAATGGGCTCCCGTGCGGAATTCGTGACCGTAAAGACCTTCAGCATAAGCCTTTCCGTCTTTGAATAGATCAACCACATCCCAGTTCAGCATCTTGAAATAACGGTCCCTCAGAAGGAAAGTCCTGTGAATATCCTCCGGCTTTTCGCCAAGCACGTACTGGACATTGCGCACAGCATCGGTTGTGTTGATAAAATAAGGAGCCGAATAGGCGAAATAGAGCATGTATTTGTCATCCAGCTTCTGCCCGAACCTTTCCTCGTATTTCTTTGAGAATGAAGGGGTAAGGTAACGGAAATTCAGTTGGCCGTTCTCTTGATGGGAGAAATATGCCCAATCCTGCTGGATGTGCATCTCGTCCGAGTAGAACTCATTGAGGACAACCCCTCTTTTCTTGTATTTGTCTAGAAGGTCGTGGAGGAATTGCCCCGCCTTAGGGCTGAAATAGTCCATCTCAGGAGTCTCATATTCCACAAGCACGAGGACTCGGTCGTAGCCTTCGAGTTCCTTTTGGGTTGTCTCGGAGTGGACCCTTAGGCGACGCACCGGGAATATCATGTCCTCCGGCGAATTCTTCAATCCATAATCTCCGTTTCCGCCTCCCTCGATGACATCCCCTTCCTCGAAGCTTACTCCTTGAATCTCAACTATTTCCTCAGGATTGACAGCAATGAAATGAGAGCCTCCAAGAGGCTTTGATTTGAAGGCGTAGGCCTTGACGCCCTTTCTCTGAAGGTGGATCTTACCCTTGTTGTTCACCCATGTGAGCTGCTGCCAGATGTCGAGGCTGAAAGATCCGGACTTCGGATTGCGGAAACCGACCCCATAGCTGAGCCAGCGGCCGGCCTCACCACCGGTGTAATTCTTGAACGCGGGTCCAAGCTCAAGCGGGCTCATCAGGGACAGGCAAAGACCCATGCCATATTTCTTGGCGAAATCACCAATGTGGCCGATCATTTCGACATATTCATCCATGTCGGGGGTCAATTTCCTGTCTGTTCCGGCCTGAGGGCGGTACTGGCGGAAAAACTCGTCGAACGCAATGGTGAGAGTCTTGTCTCCACGCCTTTTGCCTTCTTCACAGACCTCACGAAGGGTCCTATGGACCGGGGTGTAGCCAGTGGACATGTCAATCCTCTTGTCCGGATCCTGAAGATCCCTCAGTTGCTGGTCGCTTGTCAGGATTATTGACGCGGCATTGGATAGAGGAAGAGAGATAACCGCGGCGGCAAAGACAGCGATTATCTTGGTCAAATGTTTGATTATCATGTGGTTCTGTGTTAATTAATCTGTTACTTCATGGAATATTTCCGACCAGTCACCAAGGCCTATAACCTTCAGGTAAGGAGCGAATACCTCGTCTTCTTTGTCCGTTCCCGCAGCCTGCCAAACAAGCCACGAAGGTTTCTCGGCCCCAGGAGCCTCCTCGTCGTCAGGGAATCGGCGCAGTCCGATCTTAAGGCCGAATTCTCCCCTGTTGTCCATCCAGGCATGCCACTGCACCCCGTCTATTCCGGGAAGAGCTGAAAGCTTCTTCCACGCCCAGCATGCGCCGGCTGCCTGATTGACCAGGTCCTCCTCAGAATAGCTTGGCGAATTGGTTCCATTCTCGGAGAGGAAAAGAAGGCGTTTCGTCTCGCCCTTATAGAAATGCTCCGGCCGGCGAATCCACTCATCGATTACCTCCAAATTCTTAAAAGTCAAGTATTTAGTGTCTTTCGACCAGGTGGTGCCAGTGTCGTGTATCCAGAACAACGGGTCATTCAGGTCTTGGGGATAAGGGTGCTGCGCCACGCCCCAACGGAAGTCGCCTTCAGCGTTGCTGTAACGCACATGATCCTCAAGCATCTTCCTCACTGGGAAACCATTCTCGTTCTCTCCGACGGTCCAGTTGTGGGTGTAGGATCCGAGAGTCCATGTCTGCTGGTCGTAAAGGCGGGCGATGTTGTAGTTCAGCCGCATGGACTTCTCATAAGCATCCATATAGGCCTCGTAAGGCTGTTTGCCCATATTCGTCCAGTCTATGCCGTAGTCAACCTCGTTGTGGATTATCCAGTTGTTGATGCGGCCATGCTCACCCGAAGAATAACGGTCCGCCAAGAAGTCAAGCACTGCGGCATAGGCATTGAAGCTCAGTGGGTTAGTCATGTTGGGCATCGAATAGAAGCCGCCGTCGCAATCCGGGTGACGGAACACAGGCGTGAGCTCCGGATCCGCGCTTTTAAGATCAATCAGAGTGATTGCCGAGGTGATTACACCCCTGTCCGAGCAGTAGCTCAAAACACGGTCAAGATAGTCAACCTTGGTGGAGTCGAACCAGTATTTCACTCCACCATATTCCCGAAGGAACGACCCGGGCTTCTCAGAGGCGTACAAAAGGGAATTGAGGTGGATGTTGATCGTGACGGAGCGGATGTCCATCTTCTCGATGTCGTCCGCAAACTTGTTAAGACGATAGCCGCCAAGGCCCTTTTTCCCAGTCAGAGGCATCTCTGTAGCCACTCTGACAGGAGCGACCTCGTCGGCATAACGGGCGTGGGAACAAAGGACCGGAACATCCTCGCCGTCGGCCTTCACGATCGCCCAACGGGACAGCGAGCGGTCATAGACGATTCCTCCTGTCTCGATTTTCCGAGGAACACTGCGGCGGAACTTCTTGAAGCACAATCGGATAAGGTTGTCTTGCAATCCTTGGGAATCAAGTGCCTCCCAGGGAGTTACTTCCGAAAGATAGTAGCCTTTGCCAGAGGGGCGAATACCTTTTATCTTGACCTTGTTCTTCGTCACTTTGACGCTCACCACCTGTCCGGGATATTCCTTGGAAAGATACTCATTGATGTCCGTTCCTTGAGCCGGAAGCCATACTGAAAGTAAGGCTAAAGAGCTGACTAACAGTGCCTTGATCTTATTCATAGCCGTCTTTTCAATAGATTTCTTCCCTGTATGGCATAGCATTCTGAGCCCCGGGACGCTGGACTGCCAGTCCTGAAGCCCTGGTGGCGAAAGCGGCCGCATCTATTAATGACGCTCCTTCTGAGAGGGCGACGCAAAGCGCACCGCAATAGCAGTCACCGGCACCAGTGGTGTCCACCGCCTCAACTTTCTTAGCCGCTATAAAGGCGGTCTGATCGCTTTGGCATATCAACGAGCCTTTGCTTCCCATGGTGACGATTATGTCTCCCACGCCCTTGGACATCAGGACTTTTGCCGCCTTTGAAGCTGAAAGTTCCCCGTCCACTTGGACGCCGGAATATTTCTCGAGTTCGTTCTCGTTCGGAATGAAAAGGGATACGTATTGGAATATCTCTTCAGGAAGATTGATTGCCGGAGCGGGGTTCAAAACGACCGTTTTTCCTGCCTCGTGCGCGATTTTTGCCGCTTCCATTACCGCGGGCACCGGAATCTCGAGCTGCATGAGAAGGATGTCGCAATCCTTGATCATCTTTTCGCACGAGCGGATGTCTTCTTCCGTGTAGTCGTTGTTGGCTCCTGAAGCGACCACAATGCAGTTTTCCGCACTCTCGTCCACAGTTATCAAGGCCACGCCGGACGGCTTTTTGGAAATCATAACTCCCGAAGTGTCAAGTCCTTCCTCCTTGAAATGACGGATTGTGTTCTCTCCGAATATGTCGTCACCGACTTTGCATATAAAGCTGACATCGCCTCCAAGACGTTTGGCGGCGACAGCCTGATTGGCTCCCTTTCCGCCAGGTCCCATCACGAAATCATCTCCAAGGACAGTCTCTCCGGGGGCTGGCATTTTGCGGCAGAACGCCGTCATGTCGGTGTTGGTGCTACCGATAACTAATATCTTTCCTTTCATGGCAGTAAGTTATTGTATTTCATTTATTTCCTACAAGCGGGAGGTGTGGTTATCCTCTCGATGAAATGAGCTTTGACAGCCGCCGCTTGTGCTTCGTCAACAGAAAGGAAGCGTCTGTCGCCTTTCTCGTCAGGGGTAAAGAATGTGGAGCCCACGTCAGAAACGGTGATTCGGCCTGGCTCTGAGACGGTGAACCATTTGTCTCCTTCGACCGCGTAAAGAACCGCCGTCGGATCCCAGGTCTCGCGGTCATAAGGCATAGGTAAATAGGCCTTGTAGGCCTCCACAACAGGATGTAAGCCCGCCCAGTCGAAGTCATTCTCAATGCTTGTGGCCGGGTATTTGATCTGGCAACCGACCTCGAAAGGAGAAGTGACCACGGGAGTCGGCCATTCCTGGAATATGGTTTTGGCCGCGGGGATGTCTTTGGCGACATTATATTCGTGAAGATCGGGGTTCTCGAAGTCTCCGGCCATCGTCACGAGAAGCTTGACCTTCTTCGCCACCAGTGCCTTTCCATCCAGTTGGGAATACTTGTCCGCAGGGGTCTCGAGAAGCCTGATCAGGTTTGTGGAGAAACCCACGGAAGCTATAACCACCGAATTGTCAGCGGCTTCCGAAAGAACCTTGCGGTACAGTTCCGGGGCCTCTAAAAGGTTGTCGTAATTCTTGAGAGTCCTTGCGAAAGCTGGGTTGCCGTCCTTGTCTTTCATGTCCACCACGGCCTTCGCATAATTGATTGCATCTGTCTCGCAATCAGCGCCTTCCCTAATGATTCCGATCGGAACCTCCGGGTGACCATACCAAGTGTTGAGAATGTCCACGAATTCACCTGGAGCGGAACCTTCCTTATTGATACAAACACCGAGAAGATTGACTTTCCCCTCATCCATGTATTTGTAAATCAAATCCATGGCGAGCGCATCATCGACATCGTTACCGATGTCTGTCTCCATGATCAGATTGACTGTTCCCGCATCGGCGGTTTGTTGTTTTCCGGTCCGGCAGCCAATGGCAAGCAACGGAACCAGGGCGAGCATTAGTATTATTCTTTTCATGGTTATTGGGATTATTAGTTTCAGTTTGATTTGCGCGTTCAATCAAGCCCCAGTTCCAACCGGGCTTCTTCAGAAAGCATCGACTGGTCCCATGGCGGCTCAAAAGTCAACTCGACCTCGCAAGCGGTTATTCCCGGAACATCCGCCACACTGGCCTTGACTTCCGCAAGTACCTCGTCGGCCATCGGGCAGGTTGGCGCGGTGAAGGTCATTTTGATGAATGCCTCGTGCTTCTTATTGATTATCAGCTCATAAATAAGGCCGAGATCATAGATGTTGACGGGAATTTCAGGGTCGTAAACCTGTTTCAGGGCCAAGACCACATTGTCGTACAAGGGTGCGAGAGCCTTCGCATCTTCTGCGGTCAAAACATCGCCCGTGGAAGCCTTCGACCCGATGCTCTCCCTGGCCAATTCCTTGATCTTTTCAATCATTGAGACAAGGCCGTTGGCGCGTGTGGGTGAAAGATTCTCTTTTAGGCCGATCTCGCTGATGAAGCCGAAATCGTCGTCCGCTATCTCTTCCGGTGTTCTACCGGAATAGACGCTTATCAAAAGAGAGATTATTCCTTTGGTGATGATCGCATCGCTGTCTGCCTTGAAGAAGACTTTTCCTTCCTCAACTTTTGAGTCTAGCCAGACTCTTGATTGACAGCCTTTTATAAGTTTGTTGTCAGTTTTGTCTTCTTCTGGGTACGGCTCAAGATTCTTCCCAAGTTCGATGAGATACTCGTACTTGTCGAGCCACTCATCGTACATAGAGAAGTCTTCAACCACCGCCTTTTTGGCTTCTTCCAAAGTAAGCATTTCCGTCTATAGTATTAAACCAACATATTTATAGCCTTGGTCAGGGCTTTGGCGAAATATTCCACCTCTTCCACCGTGTTATAAGGGGCCAAAGAGACCCTGATCATGCCGGTCACTCCGAAGCGATCCATCAATGGTTCAGCGCACATCTGGCCAGAACGGACGGCTATTCCCATTTTATCCAAGATAAGCGCAAGATCCTCATGATGAGCACCTTCCACAACGAATGAATATATCGGTGCTTTACCCTCTGTTCCACGTGGAACGCCGAATACTTTGATTCCCCTTGTCATCCTGAGCGAAGCGAAGGATCTCCCCAAACAATCTTCAACATCCTTAAACCCATCCACTAACTCACTATCCCTCAACAACTTCAAAAACTCTATCGCTGGTTTCAGCGTCGGAACGGCATTGATGTTCTGGGTCCCAGCCTCGAACTTCCCGGGGAGCGGAGCGTAAGTTGTCCCGGAGAAACTGACAGAATGTATCATTTCGCCGCCTCCCTGATACGGAACTATCTGATCAAGCCATTTCTTTTTTCCGTAAAGGACACCCGTGCCCGTGGCCGCATAAATCTTATGTCCTGAAAAAGCGTAGAAATCGCAATCAAGGTCTTGGACATCAACTTCTTCGTGGACAATTCCTTGAGCTCCGTCCACCAAAACAGGGCAACCTTTTGAATGACAGACCTTTACAATGTCTTTAACAGGATTGACAATGCCCAGTACGTTTGAGATGTGAGTGACCGCTACCAATTTTGTCCTCTCTGTGATCAGACTCTCCAACTCTTGAGTCTTGAGGTGGCCTTCATCGTCCACTCGAAGGACTTTAAGAGTCGCATGCTTGCGCTCGCATAGCATCTGCCAAGGGACAATGTTTGAATGGTGCTCCGTTTCAGAGACAATGATCTCATCTCCCTCATCCACAAAGACTTCTCCGTAAGAAAAGGCTACAAGATTGATGGAAGCCGTTGTGCCAGAGGTAAATACGATTTCCTCACGGGAAGCGGCGTTGATATATTCCTTGACAGTGTCACGGGTTGATTCGTATTCTTCGGTCGCATCGGCAGCGAGCTTATGAACGGCTCTATGGATGTTGGCATTCGTCCCGAGAGCCAGGCTTTCCATCTTGCGGACCACGGTCTCTGGGCGCTGGGATGTCGCAGCATTGTCAAAATACACCAGAGGTTTGCCGTACACTGTCTGCGACAGCGCTGGAAACATCTTTCTTATGTCCTGGATTCTCATCTTCAATCAGAACTTGTATATCATACAAATTTAATAAATCATTTGTATATTTGAGAAGAAATTATTGGTTATGATCGACTACATCAAAGGAACTATCGCGGAGCTTTCTCCGGCGGAACTTGTGCTGGAGAACAACGGAATCGGGTACAGCATTTTAATCTCTCTGCAGACTTTCCAGGCGCTTCAGGAGAAGAAAGAGGCAAAGGTGTTCATATTCCATTATCTCAGGGAAGACATGGAGGATTTCTACGGCTTCGCCACCAAGGACGAACGCGAACTGTTCGAACTGCTTATAAGTGTCTCTGGGATAGGTGTTTCTTCCGCCAGGATGATGCTGTCGTCGCTCTCGGCGGAGGAAATTCGTCAAGCGATCCTTTCCGAGGATGTGGCCAGAATCAAGAGTGTTAAGGGAATAGGTGTTAAAAGTGCTCAGAGGCTCATTATAGAGCTGAAGGACAAGGTTGTCAAGGGCGAAGGATCCGATTCTTCAGAGCTGTTTGGTGGTTCAGCCAGGAGCGAAGTCGTTGAGGAGGCCTCAAGGGCTCTCGTTATGCTAGGCTTCGCAAAACCGGCTGTCAACAAGGCCGTCCAGGCCATTCTCAAAGCCAACCCTAACGCCAAAGTCGAGCAGATCATCAAATCCGCCCTCCAGATGATGTAGTCTCTAGCGGCCGAAATAGACAAGTAGAATGGAGATGTCGGAAGGGGAGACTCCGGAGATGCGGGAGGCTTGGGCGATGGTGCGGGGTTGGTAACGATTGAATTTCTGGCGGCATTCTATTGAAAGGCCAGCGATTGAATCGAAGTCAAACCCTTCAGGAATCTTAAGGTTTTCAAGTCTGGATATTTTCTCGGCGACGGCTTTTTCGCGATCAATATATCCTTTGTATTTCAATTCAATTTCGACCGCATCAACCACATCTTTCGGATAAATTGTTCCACGTGGAACAATTTTCAACAATTCAGAAAGACTAACTTCCGGCCGAGTCGCAAGTTCAAAAACACGCTTTGAATCTGTCAAAGGAGTAGAACCACAAGACTCCAAATAAGGATTCACAACCTCGTGCCGCAACTTCGTGTTGTAACACTCTTCTCTCAAAATATCGGCCTGAGTGCGCTTGGAGGCCATAATGGTGTAACGCTTTTCCGAAGCCAAACCAAGATCAAAGGACTTCTCGGTAAGGCGGAAGTCGGCGTTATCCTGCCTTAAAAGTATCCTATATTCAGCCCTGGAAGTAAACATCCTGTAAGGCTCATCTACACCCTTAGTGATAAGATCATCAATCAAAACCCCGATGTAAGCCTCATCCCTACGAAGTATGAAAGGTTCCTTTTCCTGAACCTTCAAGGCCGCATTGATTCCAGCCATAAGTCCCTGGGCAGCAGCCTCTTCATAACCCGTGGTCCCATTGACCTGACCAGCGAAAAACAGCCCTTCGATATCTTTCAATTCAAGCGTCGCCTTTAATTGCGTCGGATCGAAATAATCATATTCCACAGCATAGGCCGGCTTGAATATCTTCACATCCTCCAAACCTTCTATGGCATGCAACGCATCGATTTGGGTTTGCAAAGGCAACGACGAAGAGAAACCCTGAAGATAATATTCATTCGTCTCACGACCTTCTGGCTCGAGGAAAAGCTGGTGGGCGTTGTTCTCGGGGAAAACCCTCAACTTGTCCTCAATGCTCGGACAATACCTCGGACCACGGCCGGTAATCAAACCATTAAGAAGAGGTGAGTCCTTAAATCCGGAACGGAGGATGTCGTGTACCTTCTCGTTTGTGTGAAGAATATAGCAAGGCATCTGCGGAGAGCCGCCCTGGATAGAAGAGGGAACATCAAGAAAAGAGAACCTTTCCGGATCCTGGTCGCCAAGCTGGAGTTGGAGCTTTGATGTGTCAACGGAAGAAATGTCGATTCGAGGGGGAGTGCCGGTCTTCATCCTTCCGGTCCGTATTCCGAGACTGACAAGCTGTTCGGTCAAACCATGTGAAGCCAACTCTCCAATACGCCCTCCCTCAAAAGTAGTACGACCGATGAAGAGTTTCCCGCCAAGGAAGGTTCCGGCGGTCAAAATAACCGCTTGAGACTTGAAAATTGCCCCGGTAGATGTCCGTACCCCGACAATTTTTGAATTCTCAAAGAGGAAAAAATCGCAAAAATCTGCGTAAATATCTAATTTACAATGAGTTTCGAGAATTTTACGCCAGCGTAGGGAAAAGGCCTGTTTATCGCACTGCGCCCTCGGACTCCACATCGCCGGACCCTTCGAGCGGTTCAACATGCGAAACTGGAGGGTAGTGGCATCAGTGACCAATCCCATCATTCCGCCAAGCGCGTCAATCTCCCGGACGATCTGACCTTTGGCTATTCCCCCGACGGCGGGGTTGCAAGACATTCGGGCGAAACTCCGAAGGTCGGCATTAAGCAGCAAAACCGAACATCCGAGATTGGCTGCGGCGACAGCCGCCTCACAGCCGGCATGACCACCCCCAACAACTATTATGTCATAGTGCCCCAGCATCCAGACTAAACAACTCCTCTCAATTTAAGATAATAGTCTTCCTTCTCGTGAATAATCTTTTCCTCCTCAGGAGTATGATCGTCGTAACCGATAAGGTGAAGCAGACCATGAACCATCACCCGATGAAGTTCGTCGTCAAATTCGACACCATATTCCAAAGCATTCTCTCTCACGGTGTCGATGCTGATGAAAAGATCACCGGAGAGTTTCTTTCCCTCACAATAATCAAAGGTGATGATGTCGGTGTAATAGTCATGGTGAAGATAACGGAGGTTGACATCAAGGATATATTTGTCGGAGCAAAATATTATGTTAACATCCCCGATGGAGCGTATCTCGCTGCCGGCGACAAGCTTTAACCAACGGTTGTTGACCAACTTATCCTTTAAAACGAAACGAATATCCTCGTTAAAGTACCTTATCATAGCACGATGTTTGCAAAAGTTTCCACAAATCTACAACTATTAATCCAAAAAATTTGAAATGAAAATTATTATTTCTAACTTTGGAAGCCTATTGTAGACAAATAAACTCACTGAATATGGAAGTTAAGAAAACCGAAAAAGCCAATCTTGAGAACAGGAGGCTGCTATTTACAGAGATCGGACTCGTGGTCGCTCTGCTTGTTGTCTGGGGAGCTTTCTCCTACGGAACAAAGGAGAAGACCGTTGCCATGTTCGACACTGGCGACGAAGTAGTGGAGGTCGAGGAAATGGTTCCTATCACCCAGGAGACCCCTCCGCCGCCGCCCGAGGCCCCTCAGATCCCTGTTCTGTCAGACCAGATCGACATTGTCGAGGATGACATCAAGGTGGAAGACAACTTCATGAGCCTTGAGGATGATGCCAACCTTGGTGTCGAGATCATGGACTATGTTGAGGAAGTCAAGGAGGAAGTCGTTGAGGAAGAGGCTATTCCTTTCCAACTTGTGGAAGAGAAGCCTTCTTTCAATGGCGGAGACGCCAACGAGTTCTCCAAATGGGTCAACTCCAAACTCGTTTATCCTGAGATCGCGAAGGAGAACGGAGTCCAGGGCCGTGTGACGCTTCAGTTCACGGTTGAAAAGGACGGTTCAGTGACCAACGTGAAGGTCCTCAGAGGTGTTGACTCCTCCCTCGACAAGGAGGCTGTCCGTGTTGTCCAGAGCTCTCCGAAGTGGAAGCCGGGCAAGCAGCGTGACCGCGCCGTTAAGGTGACGTACACCTTCCCTGTGATCTTCCAGCTCCGCTAAAAGCGGGAAACGCGACAGAAAGGCCGTCCTCAACCGGATGGCCTTTTTTTGATGAGATTCTTCACTTTGTTCAGAAACACAAAATGGCAGAAGAAAAAATAGAGAAAGCGGTATTTGTCGGGATAATACGACAGAATGAGGATGAGCGCAAGGTGATGGAATACCTTGATGAACTCGAGTTCCTGGCGGAAACAGCTGGGGCAACGGGGGATAAGAAGTTTGTCCAAAGACTCGACAAACCAGAGAAAGCGACCTACATCAGAAGCGGAAAACTTCAGGAAATAGCTGATTATTGCGAAGATAACGACATCGCATACGTCATATTCGATGATGAGCTGACCGGAATGCAACAACGCAACATCGAGCAGGTGATCAAGAACCGGCCGGTCATCGACAGGACAAGCCTTATACTTGAGATCTTCGCCCAAAGGGCCAAGACTTCCTATGCGAAGATGCAGGTGGAATTGGCCAGGTACAACTATATGCTCCCTCGCCTGGCCGGCATGTGGACCCACCTCGAGAGGCAGAGGGGCGGTATGGGAACCCGCGGAGGTATGGGTGAAACCCAGATTGAGATCGACCGCCGTATCGTCAAGGAAAGGATTTCCAAGCTGAAGGAACAGCTTAAGAAGGTTGACCGCCAGATGGCCACGCAGCGCAGCAACAGGGGATCGATGGTAAGGCTTTCCCTTGTCGGCTACACGAATGTAGGCAAGAGCACCATCATGAACCTGTTGGCCAAATCTGACGTCTTCGCTGAAAACAAGTTGTTCGCAACCCTTGATACTACCGTAAGGAAGGTGGTCATCGAGAACGTTCCCTTCCTTCTCAGCGACACCGTCGGATTCATAAGGAAGCTGCCCACCCAACTCGTAGAGGCTTTCAAGAGCACGCTTGACGAAGTCCGTGAAGCAGACATCCTGCTACACGTGGTCGACATTTCCCATCCCGGCTTCGAAGAACAGATGGAGGTTGTCGAGAAAACCCTTCGGGACATCGGCGCTGCCAACAAGCCTGTCTACGTCATTTTCAACAAGATAGACGCTTATGAATATGAGGAATATG
>JAEEGH010000788.1_pt1 | contig 99398 bp, 67 predicted proteins | sample 9134181 | NCBI WGS metagenome assembly JAEEGH01 (sample SAMN16246544, study PRJNA631951) | gut metagenome | biome: gut microbiome; feature: rumen; material: DP-attached | host: Bos | place: Iran: Karaj | collected 2018-10
AATGTGGAGAAGCCAATTGACTTTTGGCTTCGAAAAGGGAAAGTGGTCGGGGAGACCAAACTGACCGAGAGGTAGAGTTAAGTCTGATGAGATGTATATCGAAATCAGACTAACGACACACTAACGAGAGACTATCGAATCGAGACTTTATCGAGACAATCACGTGTCCTGCCCCTACCTATATATACATAGTATATATCTCGTGATTTTGAAATTCGAGGTATTGAGCCATTTTTGAGATAAGAAATATGAAACGTACCATCAACATACTATTTTTTGTTTCAGCGTTGTTTTTTGCTGCCTGTCACGAAACACCGGAAAACCCAACAGAAAAGGTAGCCAATGCGATGGATAAATCCGCCAAGCGCGGGGTGGCATTTAATTTCTCTGTATTGGAAGACTTGCCAATTCTATGCGATGCTATATCGTGGAATTACAATTGGGGAAATACGCAGAACGAGACAGCTGCTGCTTGGATGGATGGCGAGAAAATAGATTTTTGTCCTATGTGTTGGAATGGCAACTATAGCGCTAGTGCTATTCGTTCATATGTAGCTGCGCATCCTAACACAAAATATTTGTTGGCTTTCAACGAGCCAAACTTAACAGACCAGGCAAATATGACGCCTGCGCAAGCCGCAGCCATTTGGAAACCGGTAGTTGAGTTAGCAAAAGAGTTGCACCTAAAACTCGTTTCGCCTGCCATGAACTATGGCACATTGGCGGGATATAACGATCCGATTAAGTGGTTAGACGAATTCTTCGCGCAACCTAATGTGTCGCTTGATGACATAGATGCCATTTCCATCCATTGTTATATGGCGAACCCAGCTGCATTAAAGAATTATGTGCAAATGTTCGCAAAATACAACAAACCAATATGGATGACCGAATTTTGCGCATGGGAAGAATATGCGATACATTCCGAAGAGGATCAAATCCGATATATGTGTGAGGTGCTAAATTATATGGAGCAATCGCCATTGGTTGAGCGTTATGCTTGGTTTATTCCTCGTGCCAAAGCGGGATATCCGTATATGCAGTTGTTGACTTCCGGAGCTCCGGCTACACTTACTCCGGCGGGACATGTCTATTGCAACTTCTCTTCTTTTGATAAATCCACTTGGTTGCGCGCTGATGTACAACATGTCTGTGCTTCTAATTATGTGGCTATCAATTCTGATGCTATTCAGGTCCGCCCATCCACAGACGGAGAAGGACTGATGTTGAGCATCTTGGACGAAGGCAAACAAGTGTCGTATCAAATCTATACGGAGAAGAAAGCCTCGAATCTTGTGCTCCGCTATGCAGCTATAGCGCAAGCAGAAATCTTTGTGTACATTGACGATAATAATGTTGGTTATTATCAATTATCCAAAACAGGAGACAATATGCAAACATGGTCCACCATCACTCTTCCTTTAGAGGAGATGGACGGAAAACATACTCTTCGTTTGGAGATGATTTCTGGCACGATTAATTTATATTGGTTCCAGCTCAAATAAATAAGGTATTAGTATGAAAAAGATTTATTCCGTCATTGCAGTCCTTGTGACTTCGCTCGCGCTCAACGCGCAAATCACAGTTGATGATTTTGAGTCTGGCACTAATGCCGGTTGGTCCGCTGTGACTGGTATGGGGTATGTCGATGTCCGAGAAAATGAATTCAAAGGAGGACTCAATGAGTCTAACTATGTGATGTTCGCGCAACGTGCTGCGGAAGATGATAACTGGGCAGGTGCCATTCTTAACAACTATGTGCAATCGGGGTACAAGTATCTTCACGCTTACATGTATCGCAACAATAGCGCCACTCCTAATCTGAAAGTATCGGACACCAATGCGCAAGACCTCGCGCCGATGAATACTATTGTAGCCAATCAATGGCAGGATGTGGTATGGGATATCAGTGCTTACGAAACCATAGGAACAGAGTTCTTGATGTTCATGGTCGATCGAGAAACCCTGACGGGTTTGGCATGGATGCTGATTGATAACATCATCCTCTCAAATGATCCCACACCGCGTACATCTTCAGGTGGAGGCTCTGGCGAAATAGGTGAGTATCAACTCGTTTGGAACGAAGATTTTACGGAATCATCGCTCGACCTCGCTACTTGGAATATCGAAACCAACGGTGATGGCGGAGGCAACAACGAATTACAATACTATTGCGATCGTGGAGTGTCGTTGGGCCAGGAACCAACTACCGGCAAACACTGCCTTATCCTGACGGCAACCAAAGAGAATTATCAGGGCAAGAAATGTACCTCGGGCCGTGTTAATAGTAAAGGTAAACTCACATATACTTACGGTAAAATCGAAGCACGCATCAAAATACCGAATACGGCTAATGGACTGTGGCCTGCTTTCTGGCAGCTTGGCGCCAACATCGATCAAGTAGGATGGCCACAATGCGGAGAGACCGATATTATTGAAATGGGACACTCCAATGGCTTTGGTGGCAATCAGGACCGTTATTTCAATGGCGCAATGCATATTGGAGAGGCATGGAATTCTGTATGGGGCGATGCACAGTCTTCCACGTGGTCCTATTCGCTGCAAGATACATTCCATATCCTCACGATGATCTGGACGCCAACGTCTGTTGATATGTATATGGACAAGGATGCTCATCCAGAAAACGGCGCTTATTTCCATGCAGCGCTCGAATCCAATACCAATCCATATTATGACCGCAAAGAGGTCTTCGGCAAACCTAATTTCATTATTGCCAATGTGGCAGTGGGAGGAAATTTCCCTGGCATCTACAATATCGATGGAATAACCGCTCTAGCTAGTGGTCCGCGCTCGATGTACATCGACTGGATTCGTATCTATCAGCGAGGTGATGCTAATCAATCCTTCTCTACTACTTCATCTTCCGACCCAATCGAGCCGGAATCAATAACCGGAATAGAAATGCCAACGATGACTACGGACGAACCCACCAAGATTTTGCACAATGGTCAAGTCCTAATCATGCGCAACGGACAAGTATTCACCATCACTGGTCAACGTATACAGTAATACCCAATGCGAATTCGCTTACTCACATCTTCACTATTCATTCTGCTGGCAACGCTCATTGCCAGTGCAGACAATTTGTATTTTGTCAATACTCCCGGTTGGGCGACTCCGTATGCCTATTGCTGGAATCCAATAAATACAGCATTCCCCGGCTTGCCAATGACACAAATTGGCACCACGTCTCAGGGAAATTCTGTATGGTCGTACACCTATGCAGACCAGGCCAATGTGATATTTAGTGACAACGGGAGTAATCAAACAGGCGATTTAACGATTCTTGCCGGCCAGGCATACAATCTGCAACGCAATACATGGTATTCTCCTGAGAATTTGTATATTCAGGGAACCATGACTGCTTGGGAAAATCGAACAGATAATAAATTCTCCGAATGGGATCCCAGTTCTAATACTACCATCGTAACGTGGTCAAAAGCATTAGCCGCGAATACAACCTATGACTTCAAAATCACCTACTTCGATGGTGTAAACACATGGTATAGAAGCGACGGAGGCACCATGACAGTCGCTAACCATGGTAACAGCGGCTGGTGGTTCATGGGCGATGGTGGTAACACGCAGATCCAGACTACTCGCGCCGGTACATATGTTTTCAAATACGACTGGGCGGAAAATAAGCTGTATGTGGAATGGCCTTCATCCGAATGTACAGGCAGCGGTCTTCGTCATTTCGACGGAGTGGCTGGCACACCGATTGAGTATAAGGTGGAATATGCAGATGGAAAAATTGAATTCACGGCTTGGGCAATCGATCCGTCCAAAACCTTGGATTTCCTGGAGGTGCAATGGTGGAATAGTGCGGTAGGCCGCATCAATGTTGCGGGAACGGCTGCCGGAGGAGTCGGAACGTATACGCTCAATTTGGCTTCTTATCCGGCTCTCACACTTGGCTCGGAGATATATTTCCGTTTCCATTACGGCATTGCCGAATTAGGAGCACGTTTCTTAACTTCCAACGAACCGATAGACAATACCAATGCTCAGACCTGTTACATCCGTGTGGGAGATTGCCTTGGTGAAACAGATCCGCCATGTATGACAGCGGCTTCTCTCGCCACGAACGGTAGTACGAGTGTGGTGCTGAATGTTTCGGCTACGGATGGCACTCAACCGGATCCATCGCGCTTTATTGTAACGGAAGCGAATTCGCTGATCGCAGAGCAGACTCTGACTGCCGTGGCAGGCCAAATAACGATAGATGGGCTGACGTCTTGCACAGATTATACATTCCGCATCGTTGCGCGTGATAACAATGGCAACCTGTCTTCCGACAATGCCGATCCTAATTGCCAATATCGCGACGTCTCGCTTACCACCTTGGCAGAAGCAGGCAATATGGCTACCGCGGGTACGGCTTCGGCTAGTTACTTGCCGGGCAATACAGGCGAGTATCCAGAGAAAGCAATTGATGGAAATCCAACCACGTCGGCCTATACTTCTTACGGCCGCGAGTTGCCTATCTCGTGGCAAGTAGATTTAGGAGCACTACAGTATGTGCAGAAGGTGCGCGTCTTCTGGGGAGTTGCCTATTCCACCGATTACGAGATACAGTTGTCGCAAGATAACGTCAATTATATAACGGTATTCCATCAGACCTCTGCTCCTGCGTATAGCGATGGTGCGGGCACCTACCAGGACCACGATTTTTCGCCTTTGGCAGCGCGATATGTACGCATCCAAACCAACACGAACAATTGGGTTCGCATCTACGAAGTAGAAGTGTATGGTCTGGGCGAGTGTTATGCTACGATGGCCCCGCCTACGATGGTCAGTGCCTCGCTTGTTTCGGCTACCACAACTACCGCAACATTGAGCGTAAGCGGAATAGATGCGCTGGACAATCCTACCAACTTGTTTGTAGTGAATGGGAATACCTATATCGCATCTGCTGGGCAGATTGTGGTGGAAGGACTGACTCCATGTACACAGTATAATCTGGCTGTTTATACATTGGACCGCAATGGAGTTTCTTCTGCCGCCAATCCGGTTGCGGCAAACCAATATAAAACTGTTACACTGACCACCGCTTCCGCATCGGCACTGACCAACCTGGCGTTAGGCAAACCTGCTACATCGGGTTACGAAGGCAATATATATCAACAAGCCGCCAAGGCGGTTGATGGCGAGGGCGTAATCAATGCCAATGCTCAAACGCGCTGGGGAACAGAGAACCGCCCGAGTATTGACAACGATTGGATCCAGATTGATCTGGAAGCGGCTTACTATATCGACCATATTAAGATTCAGTGGGAATTGGCTCGCCCGATACAATACCAAATACTGCTGTCGTTGGATGGAATCAGCTGGCGTACATGGCAATACAATACCACTCCCGCCTACGGCGATGCGAACGACCATGTGTACGTAACCTACGATATGAGCGGTATAGCTGCACGGTATGTCAAGATGCAGAGCCTAGCCAATTATTCCGGTTACGGAGTGAGTATCTGGGAGTTTGAGGTATATGGTACGGGCGAATGCTATGTGCCTAATGATAATGCGCCGGTGATGCTATCGGCAACCGAATTTAGCCGCTCTTCTACCGAGACCATCATTGCTGTTTCTGCCTCTGACGATACCACCGATCCTGTGGTAACGTACATCATAGATGGCCTCGTCCATGTGGCAACCGATGGCAAACTGACCATGCCTTATCTCAGTCCGTGTCAACGATACTCGTGGCGAATCTACGCTATGGACGAGAATGAGAATATATCGGCTAACTATATAGATATTACGCTTCAGGCCGATGCGCCTGCTCCGGGAACCAATATCGCCCTGCAGCATCCTGTCTATTCGGGATTCGATCAAGGCGGCTTCCCAAAAGAGGCAGCCGTAGATGGTGATCGTACTACGCGCTGGGCAACCACGGGACGTCCTACTAGCAATGACGAATGGCTCGTAATCGATCTGGAGGGCACCTACAAGATTAATCGTATAGAAGTAGAGTGGGAATACGGTACCTCTATCAATTATGAATTCAAAAATGCATATGATGCTAGTTTTGGACCGAATGTGATAGGAGGCAATACGTTCGATCAGCTGGCAACAGGACATTTTGCTACGTTCGATCATCGCAACGAGCAACCTGAAGGTAGCAAAACGGAGAACTACTATACCAACGAAAAGGGTTATCCGAATGCCAACCACGTGGTGGATACCTACGATTACACGTCCGAACAAATCTATGGTCGATATATTAAACTGGAGTCCGGCTTGCGTGCAGAGTATGCTACCAGTCTTTGGGAGATACGCGTATACGGCGAGTGTGCTGAGGAAAAGCATATACCTGTTATGCAATGGGCTGAGACGGTCTCGTTGAGTTCGGATGCAGCGGAGATTTACGTCAGCGCACTAGATTACGAAACCAGCGAGGCGAACATGCGTTACAAAGTGTATGTAACGGGTGGTGAGAGTGGCTACAAACAACTGACCTCAGAATACACTTTCACCCCAGCTCAATTCGCAGGCGGCAAAATAGGCCATCTGGATATTGGAGGTTTGATCCCAGGCGTACCGTACGAGGCACGTATATATGCCATAGATGAGGATGACAATTTGTCGGAGAACTATAAGACGTTGCTTTTCACCACAGTGGGTTCTGATGGATGCGTGTTCTCCGGAACCGAAGCTTATCGGGCGGGTGCCGGGATAGGTAATGCTTCTACCCAGATTTTCCAGAAAGGTTATCGTGTGACCGTAACGGGCGATGAGAATAGTTTCACCATAGTGGCTTACACAGATGATGATTTCTATGAGTTAGACCCACTGATTGTTCAGCTACTGCTCAATCCTGCCGATCCTGCTAATAGCGGAATCGTAGAGAGAACCATGACTGCGGTGGCAGGCCAAGACAGAACATACACATACACCTTCAATCGTGGAGACAATGCCCTACCTGCTACTAGAGATTGGACAGGAGAGGTGACATTCTTTGTTAAGTATCCATTCCGTGCCAGCGGTATTTGCTTGACATATCCTATCACGTACGATATTGATAATGGTTGCGCGGCTGCATTCATCATATTCCATCATGATGATAAACCTACAGCAGATGCACCAATCACCTATGCCGGCGGTACCATAGACAGAGAAATACGATACTATCGTAATTTCAATGCCGGTATTTGGGAAGACCTGACCATGCCGTTTGCGGTTGACTCGATTTTGGTATACGATCCGGAGGATCATCGGTACTACAAGTTGACAGCGCAGTACAATAATGGTTCGACCGTTAGGGGAAAATTCCTCTTGCGCAAGCAAGTGGATAATGTGAGTGGCGAAGATTTCGTTCCTTCATGGTACGATGGAGATACTCCGCTTCCGCAACTCAATCAGCCGTACGCTATTCGTTTCACCAGCACCTATTACGCAGAAAAATACGTGCTGTTCTGCGGTCATAAGAATCAGACGATTGCTGCTGATTTTACCAAGGGAACGAATCCCGGTGCAGTCGATCAATACATGGTATATGGTAACACCACCATGATGCCACAGAGTGTAGGAACGGCTTATCTGCTTCCGGCGGATCATAGCGATGAGACCTATCGTCGCACGACAGATGCGTCAGTTCGTCCGTTTGAGACCTATGTACTAGCTAGTGCCGCAACAATGTCGCTAATGCCAATTATAGCTCCATGGCGCGGCAATCCGCAGATAACGACGGATATCAGCGATGCAGAAGATATGATGCAGGTACGTCCATATATAGAGGTATTCTCCATTACGGGCCAACGAATTGGCTACTGGCAGAATGCGACAATACTGGATGTACAAGAAGAATGTCGGGCGCGTCTGCCGCTAGGATGCTATGTACTTAGTACAACGGGTGCAACAGTGAAAATGATTGTCAGATAAGCGAGCATGAATAGAGGAGTCTTTTTGCATACTGCGGTTATCTCGCTTGTCCTATTAGGTATAGTTACGCTAGGCTTACTCCCTGAATTTTCAGGAAGCGATTCTGTGAAGTTGATTCAAACGAGGGTAGCCGCCAATTATGCACCAGCATACCTGCCTGTAACGTCCAACAATGGACTAAGACAGCAGCGATCCAACTATGCTTCTCCACTTGCAATGCCGCAAATGGATGGCGGAATAGGTCTGGGCCAGGCAGTCGCACCTATCTCCTATATGTCGTCCAAGGCTGCGCAAGTACATGTTATCGGAACCCAGCCTACATCGCAAAATACGCAGGAGTGCAGGACGACAAAGTCTGTATCTTCGATAGTAGGAAACAATACATGGAAAGGACAGATAACTATGGTAGCAGCGCCGGCATTGGCTTACGTTCCCGCACAAAGTGGAGAACTGCCTGCCGAGATGTTTGCTCCGGCCATACGCAGAGCTCCTCCAGATGAGGAGGGCGGAGGAACCAATGGCCCTAATCTGGAGCAACCCGTAGGAGATGCTATTCCGTTCTGTATATTATTGGCTATAATCTTTGTATTGATTAAACGATATACTTATAAACATGAGAACTAAAAAGTGGATATTGGCCAGTCTTTGGACTATTGGTATATGCCTTTTGGTGGCATGCCAACCAGCCAGCGAATGGCAATTGGTTTGGGAGGATGATTTCGAAGGCAACGAACTGAATGCTGACTATTGGAACGTAGAGGACAACGCCCGTGGCGGAGGTAATGCAGAACTGCAATACTACACTCCGAAGAACATAACTATAGAACGCCATCCTCAGACTGGCGAGAGTTGTCTCGTGCTCAATGCCCAACGCGAGGATTACCGCAATCGCCCATGTACATCGGCTCGGCTGAATACTCAGGACAAAGTGACAGTAGAATACGGCAAAGTAGAAGCACGTATCGCTTTCCCATATACAGCAGACGGTTTATGGCCTGCATTCTGGATGCTTGGAAATAATCTTGCACACAATTTAGGAAACAATGATGATATTGATACCCGCGTGAAGCAATTAGAAGAACTGGGTTTGGTTGTTTGGCCGAAATGCGGCGAGATTGATATTTGCGAGATGGGACATAAGAACGGGATCGCAGCGGGCACGCAAGATCGTTATTTCAATGGTGCATGCCATTGGGGGGAGTCGTTCAACAATGGTGCTTATCCTAACTACGGACAGTTCAATACTGCCGATTATCCTGTACAAGGCGATTTCCATCTCTTCACGCTTATCTGGACCGAGGATACCATCGCTATGTATCTCGATCAGGATAAGTATCCCGAAGTAGCACCTTATTTCCAATTGTCGTTGCGAGAAAAGGATATCAACCAACCGGGACACTACTTCAACCATCCATTCTATTTGGTACTCAACCTGTCGGTAGGAGGTTTCTTCCCGGATATGCCAGCGGCAGAGAAATATCCTGAACTGATAACTGCTGACGACCCATCGTTCCAACGTGTTACGGCACTGCCGGCTGATGGAACACCCGTTAAAATGTATGTGGATTATATACGTGTTTTTCGCAAAAACCCGTAATCGTAGATTTAAGATTTTAGACTTGATATGAAACTCAGTATCCGTGAAAAATTTGGCTATAGCCTAGGTGATACCGCCTCCCATTTTGTGTGGGACCTTGTAGGCTTTTGGTTACTCATCTTCTACACCGATATCTATGGCCTCTCGCCGGCATTGGCTGGTGTCATCATGTTCGTCGGTTCTATTTGGGATGCCGTGATGGACCCTATCGTGGGAATCATCTCCGATCGTACCTCCTCACGTTGGGGCAAATTCCGTCCATACCTTCTCTTTGGCTCTGTACCATACGCTATCCTGGCAGTCCTCGCATTCACAACTCCGGAATTCGGATTGAATGGCAAGTTTGCCTATGCACTTATCACATGCTTGTTGTTGCGAACAGCTTACGCATTCGTCAATCTTCCGTATTCGTCACTTTCGGCAGTTATGACAGATGATTCCAATGAGCGTGCGGGGCTGAATACCTATCGATTTATAGCAGCGTATATAGGTCAGTTTATCGTCACGGGTGCTGCTCTCTATCTGGTCAAATGGCTAGGAGCTATCGGCAATGAGGGTGTTGTCAACCAAGCACAAGGGTATCAATATACCGTGGGTCTTTTTGGTATCTTGTCGATCGCCTTTTTCCTCATCGCATTCTTCTCTACCAAAGAACGAGTGCCGCAACCAGAGAAACAAGATAACAATGTGCTGAAGGATTTCAAATATCTATTCCTCAACAAAGCATGGATTGTGCTAACCTGTGTCGGTATTGTATCGTTCATCATGTTCGCTATGCAGAATGCGGCCATCGCCTATTACTTCAAATACTATATCCATGACGCAGAGAATGTGCAACTATTCAATGTACTCGGAACTATCGCTCTCATAGTAGCACTCCCGGCATCCAAACCATTGGCTAAACGTTTTGGCAACAAGATGGTCTATATTATGTCGTCCATCGTATCGGGTATATTCTTCGCCCTCATCTTTGTGGCAGGCGATAATCTACCTCTCGTCTATATATTCAATATCCTAGCGAAGATGGCATATGCACCTGCAGTTCCGCTGTTGTGGACGATGTTGGCAGACGTAGCGGACTACGGAGAATGGCGTTTCAACCGCCGTACAACAGGTCTCTGTTTCTCAGCCTCTGTGCTAGCGCAGAAACTGGGTTGGGCTATCGGTGCAGCAGCTGCCGGATGGCTGCTCAGCGTGACGCATTTCGTGGCTAATGCAGATATCCAATCCGACACAGCCATGATGGGTATCCGCTTGCTGGTTAGTATTATACCTGGTGTTCTCTATGCATCATGTGCACTGGTCATGATGTTCTATAATTTGGACAACCAGACCATGGAGCAAATGAAGAATGAACTGGAAGAAAGACGTTCCACACGATAAACATCACACACTACAAAATGGTACAAGGACAATTTATATCAATCAATGGTGAGCGCTTCTACGAAATCGCCAATTACGATGCTATGCAGCCGTTCTTTATCTCGCTGGCATCGGATACGGACTTATGGATGTATCTGGCATCTACAGGAGGACTAACGGCAGGACGTCGTTCGCCTGGAGAAGCACTCTTTCCCTACTACACAGATGATAAGATAACCGAGGGATATGCGTTCACAGGACCGCATACCAAGATAAATAATTGGCTACCATTTTCGGACAAGCAACAACCCGTTTATGATATCTCTCGCAAGATAGCTAAATCGCTGGTGGGTAACCAAATCGTCTTCTGCGAGGAAAACCGTACGCTCGGTTTGCGCTTCTCTTATCTATGGGCACCGGCTGGAAAATATGGATGGGTACGCAGAGCCACGTTGGAGAATTTATCCAATCAACCTATCGACATTGATTTGACAGACAGTCTGCTCAATATTCTGCCAGCTGGCGTAGAGCGTAAGACACAGAATGAGTTCTCCACACTCGTGGATGGTTATAAGAAAACGGAATTGGTTCCGGGTGCTTCGCTGGCGCTCTTCCGCATGGAGGCTATTTTGGTGGATCGGGCAGAACCGAGTGAATCGCTGACGTGCAACACTGTCTATGCATTGGGCCTACCGAATGCCGATTATTCGCAAACAGAATCTAAAGGTGTTCGTGGCGCATACATTGCTCATTCTCACCTTCATTCCTTCGCTCAGTCACTTACCTGGTACAACGTGCTCGATGTATCGAAAGATGCGGTTGCTGTACATGAGTTGATGCATTTCATTGCGCGCCCGGATGCAATCGATTGCATCGAAGCAGCCATGAAGCAGTCCACTGAGACTCTGAAACAGATAGTCGCGCAAAACGATGGTATTCAGCATACAGGAGACGAAGCTAACGATGCACGTCATTTTGCTAATGTGCTATTCAATACTATGCGCGGTGGCTACTACCTAACGTATCCACCGAAATCAGCGACAGAAGACTTACCGCTAACCTTCGGCCGTCGCCACGGAGATCCTTCGCGTCCATGGAATCTCTTCTCCATCCGTGTGCAAGACGAACAAGGCAAACCTGTTGTGGCATACCAAGGCAACTGGCGCGATATATTCCAGAACTGGGAAGCGCTGTCCTATTCGTATCCGCTGTATATCAACCATATTATAGCTAAGTTCCTCAATGCTACTACGGCTGATGGATATAACCCCTATCGCATCTCCAACGAAGGAATCGATTATGAGGTAATTGAACCCGAGAACCCATGGTCGAATATCGGCTATTGGGGCGACCATCAAATCATCTATCTCCTTCGTCTGTTGGAACTCAGTTATCGCCATGACCCGAAGACATTGCACGGCCTATTGAACGACCGTCAGTATGCTTTTGCTAATGTTCCATACCGTCTGAAATCATATGCAGAGATAGTGGCAGATCCGAAGAATAGTATTCGGTTTGACGATGAGGAGCACAAGCGTATTCAAGCGCTGGTTCCGAAGATGGGGGTAGATGCTAAATTGCTATTGGATGAGCGTCAGCAAGTGCGTCGTACTACCATGGCAGACAAACTGCTAATCACATTACTTACCAAACTGTCTAACTTCGTTCCCAACGCAGGTATTTGGATGAATACTTTGCGTCCGGAATGGAACGATGCGAACAATGCACTGGTAGGTTTTGGAGCATCTATGGTAACGCTCTGTTACATGCGTCGTTATGTCACGTTCCTACAGAACCTGCTTAACGAAGATATCACTATCGGTGTTGAAACTGCGGAGTTCCTGAAAGCCATTCACAAATCACTAGCTGATAAGCTCTCTCCATTCGCCTTTATTAACGCTGTTGGTAAAGCAGGCGAGAACTATCGTACGCGAGTGTATAAAGGAATTAGTGGCGAGCAAACCAAAGTGGCGTTGGCTGATGTACAAAATTTTTTGAAAGCCGCCTTGAATACTATCGATGCATCTATTCGTACGAACAAACGTGCGGATGGACTATACGAGGCATACAATTTGATTAAGTTCACCGATAAGGACATCGAGATTTCGCACCTGTATCAGATGCTTGAGGGACAAGTGGCGGTACTCACATCTGGCGTCCTCAGTGGAGCGGAAGCAGCAGATCTCTTGGACGCAATGCGCGCCTCGGATCTCTATCGAGAAGACCAACGCAGCTATATGCTCTATCCTAATCGTCGCCGTAAGACATTCCTCGAACTCAATAACTTGCCATCGGAAGCAAAAGATCTGCCTGTGGTGAAGAAATATCTGGGTACGATACTTCGACAAGATTGCGATGGAGGAATCCATTTCGATGCACAATATCGGAATGCCAACAATCTGCCTGATGAACTGAAAGATCTCTACGAGCAAGTCTTCAATCACCACGCTTTCACAGGCCGTAGTGGTACGTTCTATAAGTACGAAGGACTGGGGTGTATCTACTGGCATATGGTAAGCAAACTGCTATTGGCCGTAGGTGAAAATATCTCGATTTCAACGGATAAAAATGCCACTGAGCGACTGAAAAAACATTATGCTGCTATTCGTGAAGGAATAGGCTCGCATAAGAATCCAACCGAGTATGGCGCATTCCCCTTTGATCCGTACTCACACACCCCTTCTATGGCCGGAGTACAACAGCCGGGAATGACAGGACAAGTCAAAGAAGATATTATCTCGCGCTGGTTCGAACTCGGAGTGTCTGTACACGATGGTCAAATCACCTTCTGCCCGACTATGCTCACGGATGCTGATTTCCGAGATGGAGAATTACGCTTCACCTACTGCGGCACAGAGGTGGTGTATCGTAGAAAGTCGAAAGGCGAAGGTCAAAAGCCATTGACTTTGAGCAAGGAACAGAGTGAGCATATTTTTGCGCGTGATGGGAAGATCAAACAACTAATAATTGAAGTATGAGAAGCAAATTATCCATTATTCATTATCAATTATCAATTGTGATTTTGTTGGCGGCATGTACTCCGCAAATGAAATCATCCAGCGTGTGGCTTACTTCAGAAGCAGGTGACAAGTGTGCAGAAAAAGAAGCAGTAGTTTTCAAGAAGGGAAGCGCAGAGAATGCTATTGTAGTAAATCTCGCTGACCGCCGCCAAACGATAGATGGTTTCGGTGGTTCGCTGACCGAGTCATCAGCGTTTGTTCTGGCCTGTCTGCCTCAAGAGCAACGACAAGCTATTCTGGAAGAACTGTATGGCGAGAATGGTGCTAATTTCTCTGTGACACGTACGCAAATAGGAGCCTCGGATTTTTCGGTAGAAGGCAAATATTCTCTCGCAGAACAAGATGGCGATACAGCGTTGCTCTCGTTCTCATTAGACCGCGATAAGGAAGGATTTTCGCGTGCAAAATATCCGCAGGTAAAAGATGAAAACTACGACCTCTACCATCTTATGCTAGACGTGTGGAATATCAAGCAGCAACAAGCTGACAAGGCCTATCGCATCATGGCCAACACATGGACTGCACCCGCATGGATGAAGGAGAATAAGAAATACTACGAGCGCGAGAATGGTTTCCATCGCGGAGGCGCATTGTTGCCGCAGTATTATCAGACCTATGCGAACTATATTGCTCGTTATATCGAGGCGTGGAGAGCCGAAGGAGTAGATATCTGGGCGGTTACTCCTGTGAACGAACCGATGGGCAATGATGGAGGTTGGGAGAGTATGGATTTCTGGCCTGCTGTTGAGGCCGATTTCATCGGGAAATATCTGGGCCCGACTTTCGAGAAACGTGGGTTGAGCGATGTCGCTATTTACGGTTTCGACCAGAATATTTTTGAGATGGGACCGTATACTGCCGCTATCTACGACAATGCTGAGGCTAGCCAATATACAACCGGTATGGCTGTCCATTGGTACGGTAGTACGATAGATTGTTTTCCGCATGTATTGGACAGCATTCATGCACTATATCCCGACAAGACTATTTTTCATTCTGAAGGATGTATAGATAATCTCGGTTGTGACCCGTGGGATGGCGTAACTGATCCAGTCGGTTTCAAAGAATCCGGGTGGTTCAATAATGACAGTTTCTGGTGGCAACCAGTAGCTACTGATTGGGCCTATTCCACTCGATGGGCGGGTGACACGCATCCAAAATATGCAGGTGTTCATCGCTATGCGCGCTATATCATCGAAGGTATGAACCATTGGTTGACCGGTTTTTGCGATTGGAATGTCGTGCTTGATTCTATCGGAGGCCCGAACCATGTGAATAATTTTGCTGCGGCACCTGTGATGGTGGATTATGAGAATGATATCGTCTATTTCACTCCTTATTATTACGCACTCAAGCAGTTCAGCCGTTCGATGCGTCCGGGAGATACGGTTCTTGGAGTGGAAAGGAAGACCGATAATCTGTCCAATATTCATCTTTGTGCCACTGTGAATAAAGATGGACAGTATGCCATCAATATACTCAATACGAGCGAAGCCGTTACTTTCCCGCTGCAGATTGGTGACTATGTCGCCGATATACAAATGCCGGCTAATGCTGTTGAAACCATTATCGTCACCCTCTAAATTTTGAAACCAACGTACCTTCAGCCATGAATAGACAGCCCATTATCGCTCTCTTTTTGTTCGTGACACTAGCTCTGGTCGCGCAGACACCTGTGTCGGTAGGTGGCGGATCGTATGCATCATACGTGCCTCTGACTAAGAGTAGGACATCCGAACACGAGGGGTGTCAAGCTTATCAAATGGAGCATCGCAAACTCTATGTTCCTGATTCGCTCTTGGCACGCTTGGGAGCGGCTAACGGTTCTGTACAAGGAACGATGGCATTGCCTACCAATGATTGGTGGACGCATGCTTTGGTCAACGAGTGGACCGGCAAAATATGGATGTATCCAGGTTGGGTAGAAGCTACGCAAGATGGAATTGATATAGGTTATCCTGATCACTGGGAACCAACGGGGAACGAGGTGAAATGGGACACACCGCTTCACGTATCACTGAAAGCCACTCATGCTGACCGACCCAATCCAAAGATGGATTGTTTGGTGGACAATTGGTCAGATTTCATGATGTCGTTCATTATCGTATGCGGAGAAGATTGGCTGCGTGTTACTTGCGTTCATGGTTCTCCGCTCATCTGGTTTGAGTCAAAGGGTATGCAGATGACAGTTGCCAATCCTGATGCTGCTAAATACTGGACACAAGAAGCAACAGGTCAAGATAAACAATGGCTGGTAGTTGGATTGAAAACCGACGGTCTGACAGATGAGACACTGACTACTTACGCCACACGTGTGCCTCGTTCCACCACGATGACCTATGCCTACGATGCGGAACATTCGTCTTTATCCACAACATTCTCCCTCACGACAGAAAACATAGCAACAGGTGCTCGCTCTGCTACGGCACCTTGTCTCATGGCCTTTCTTCCGCACCATTACTATGAGCCATCAGTTATTGATTTTCAACTCTCCGATAGCCATTATCTCTCGCCGCGTGGTCAGATGCGTTTGGCGGAGGGAAATGATTTCTCCATCTCCTATCCCGTTCACTCATTTCTGCCGTACTTTCCTGCACCACTGGAGTGGAATGAGGAATTTTCTGCTACTCGCATGGCAGAACTGAATGCCGACTATTCCAAACGTGGCACTTTTGGAGGCGATACCTATTGGGGAGGAAAAGGTCTTACGCAGATGGCGCACTACATGACCTTTGCGTTGCAGATGGGTGATACGGCTACTTTCCGTATGGCTAAACAGCGACTAAAAGATGTGCTCATTGACTGGTACACCTATACTCCGGGCGAGCAACGCTATTATTTCGCTCGTTATCCACGATGGGGAGCATTGATTGGTATGGATCCATCGTATGACTCCGAGACATTTAATGATCATCATTTTCATTATGGTTATTTCATTTATTCCTCTGCTGTTCTATGTATGTTGGATGATGATTTTCGCATACAGTACGGACCAATGGCACGAGAAGTGGCACGCGATTATGCAAACTGGCAGCATTCGGCAGATGAACCATGGTTCCGCACGCTGGATCCCTACTGCGGTCATTCTTTTGCAGGCGGACTTGGTAATGCAGGCAATGGTAACGGACAGGAATCTACTTCGGAAGCTATACAAGGATGGGGAGGCGTATGGATGCTAGGTGCTGCGCTTCAAGACCAGGAAATGTTGGAAGCGGGTATCATGGGCTATACCCTCGAGACACGAGCAACATCTGAGTACTGGTTCGACAAGAAAAGACGCAATATCGATTTTACCAAATATCAACATCCATACTGCTGCAACCTAACCATGCAAGGAGTAGGATGGTGGACCTGGTTCTCGGGAGATCCTGTTTGGATGCACTCCATCCAATGGCTGCCGATATCACCTATATTGACCAACTGCTTCAGCGAAGACCTGGCATTCACACGTTGGGACTATACGCAGATGTATGCGGCCAAGGAGGTGGGCAATTACGAAGCAGAGACTAATGGTCTGGGCGACGAATCGGGTCTGGGAAATGTCTGCCTGTCGTATCTCTCGCTCTTTGATGCAGATTCAGCCATCAATGTGTGGAGTAGGATGGACGCGATGGGTAAACCGTTGGCCAAAAATCCTGATACAGGAGGTATCACCTATTGGTTGGCCCATTCCCACAAAGCACTCGGTGAAAAAAGATACGATATCTATGCCAATCATCCACTGGCATGTGTCTATACAGACACGCTTAGTGGACGCATGACTTATGCCGTATTCAATGTGGGGCAAACTCCATTATCCGTACATTTCTTTGGGGCCAAGGACACAACAGTCACGGTACCACATGGATTGACACTCATCAGTGGCGCACACTCTCAGACCATTACCACAATAGAGGATGAAGCTGATGCTGTCGAACCAGATCCGATGGCATGGAATCTTCCCTATCCGAATCTGGCATTGCACAAACCGGTTGCCGTATCCTCGGAAGAAAACGCCGGTTGCCTAGCGGTTAACCTAACAGATGGTAAGGAAACGACTCGTTGGGGATCGATTCATCAGGATAACGAATATGCCATCGTTGACCTAGAGCAGATGTGCTACATCGACTATATGATTTTACGATGGGAGACCGCATATGCATCGGAATATGAACTGGCATTTAGTGATGACAATAGCACTTGGCGCACTTCTATGCATTCTTCTGCGGGAGGAGTAGAGAAAGTGGATACCCGTGTTCGCGCTAGATATATTCGATTGAAAGGAACACAGCGTGCTACGCAATATGGCACATCGCTCTACGAACTAGAAGCCTACGGAAGACCATTGAGCGGAGATCCGACGAAGGTATTTGCCATTGCTCTGTCAGCAACTGATACGGTGCTCTACCAAGGGCAATCTACCGTATTGACAACAACAGCCTATAATGTCAATGGAGAAGAAATGACATCTACTGCGGCATACACAATCACCAATGGTATTGCGCAGTTGAACGGTAATACGGTGACTTGTCCTAACTACGGAACAGTGACTGTACAAGCAAGGGTAGATGACTGCGTAGCTTCACTTACACTGGTGGTACTAGAGACCGAACAACTGGATTCGGTGGTGGTCTATCCGGCGGAAGTAACGATGCCTGCAGGCGACACACAACGATTTGAAGTGTGCCCAATCAATCAATTTGGAATGACTATCGATACCTGCCATTATGATTTCCGAGCAACGCAGGTGGGAGATACAACACTGACGTTCGATTGCTATGAACTGTCTGCAACAGCTGTGGCGCATGTATTGCCTTATTCGGATGTTAATTTAGCACTCGAAAAGCCTGTTACAGAGTCAGGACACGAGAACGCAGGGACTGTACCAGAAAATGCAGTCGATGGAAAACAAGACACTCGATGGGGAAGTCGTTTCAACGATGATGAATGGTTGGAGATAGACTTGCTGCATTGTTATCAACTAGATTCGATTCGTATATATTGGGAAACGGCTTATGCCACAGAATATGAGATTCAGGTCAGCCAAGATGCTATCTTCTACGAAACAGCCTATAGCACGACCAATGCTAAAGGGGGAAAGGTGACACATCCAATTCAGGTATCCGGGCGCTACGTACGTCTCATTTGTCATAAGCGCAGTACTGGCTACGGTTCTTCACTATATGAGATAGAAGTCTATGGCTCAGGTCGCTGTGACGACATAGAAACCGCAATTGATAATCATATAACACCAACAACCAATTACAAATTTATTAAGGATGGACAGATGTATATTTCGCACAACGGTGTTGTCTATACTGTTAGTGGCCTTGTATTCATGCACACCAAAGAGTGACGAAGATAAGTTTATAGAGGATCTTCTGGCACGTATGACGCTGGAGGAGAAAATAGGTCAGTTGAATCAACTTGACCCATCTTGGAGTGCAGAAGAAAAAGAGGCATTGATTCGCGAGGGCAAAGTAGGCTCTATCTTTAATATGGTGGGAGCTAAAGAAGTGAATCGATTGCAAAGGATGGCGGTGGAAGAAACGCGCTTGGGCATACCATTGGTGGCCGCTCGCGACGTGATACATGGTTATCATACGATTTATCCTATTCCTCTAGGGCAAGGCGCTACGTGGAATCCTGATTTGGTAGAAAAAGCCGCACAATTGACTGCCATAGAAGCGCAACAAGATGGAATTCGTTGGGCTTTTTCGCCAATGGTAGATGTGGCGCATGATCCGCGTTGGGGGCGTGTGGCTGAAGGTTACGGAGAAGATGCGTTACTCACTTCTACGATGGGAGCAGCGACCGTTAGAGGTTATCAAAGTCAGGGCATGGCAGCGTGTGTGAAGCATTTTGCCGGATATTCGGTAAGTGAAGGAGGGCGCGACTATAATACCACTTGGATTCCAGAAGTGCAATTGCGTGATATATACTTGCCGCCTTTTAAGGCCGCGATTGATGCGGGTGCGATGAGTGTGATGTGTTCGTTTAATGATTTGAACGGACTACCTTCGTCGGCTAATCCGCATCTCAATATTGATATTCTGCGTCACGAATGGAAATCGGATGCATTGCTTGTTAGCGATTGGGGAAGTGGTTCGGATCTAGTGCCGCATGGTCTGTGTGCAGACAAGAAAGAGGCAGCATTGCGCTGCATCAATGCTCGCATGGAAATGGATATGCAAGGCAATATTTATACGGATTATCTGGCGGAACTGGTGAAAGAAGGTAAAGTGAAAGAAAGTCAGATAGACGAGTGCGTTCGTTCGGTATTGCGTCTGAAATATCGATTGGGATTGTTTGAAAATCCATATGTGCCGGAGGAAGAAATCCAAGACTATACTCCCGAGGCACTGGCTGCGGCGCAGCAAGCGGCAGAGGAGAGTGCAATATTGCTGAAAAATGACGGAATACTTCCGATTTCATCGGGAAAATCCGTGCTGATTTGTGGTCCGATGGCCGATCAAAAGAAAGAGCAATTGGGAACCTGGATATTTGATGGTCAGCCAGAGCACAGTATCACGCCATTGGCTGCTTGGCAATCGCAATCGGATAATCGTGTTATCTATGAGTCGGGGTTGGCCTACAGCCGTGATAAGAATTTGGCGGGCATTCAGAAAGTAATAGCCAAAGCCAGTCAAGCAGATGTGATACTCTATTTCTGCGGAGAAGAAGCCATTCTTTCCGGCGAGGCTCGTTGTCGCGCAGATTTGAATCTGCCGGGTGCGCAAACGGAAATGATGGACGCGTTAGCCAAAACAGGTAAGCCCGTTGTGATGGTTGTTATGGCCGGTCGTCCGTTGACCATAGGCAAACAAGTGGATCAGGCTGCGGCTGTGCTTTATGCATTCCACGGAGGCACAATGGCCGGTCCTGCACTGCTGAATCTGTTGACCGGAAAAGTTGTTCCTTCGGGCAAAACGCCTATCACATTTCCTAAGATGGTTGGTCAAGTTCCACTCTACTATAACAGACATAATACGGGTCGTCCGTCGTATGACCCGCCAATGCTGATAGATAGTATTCCAATCGGTTGTCCGCAGTTCTCGATAGGTCAATCGTCTTATTGGTTGGAAACGCCAACAGAGCCGTTGTTCCCATTTGGATTTGGATTGTCGTACACGACGTTTGAGTACGGAGAACCGCAATTGAGCGATACATTATTGAGCGACAGTATCATAGTAAAGTGCGAGATACGGAATACCGGCAAGTATGATGCGTACGAAGTAGTGCAACTCTATACTCATCAGTTGTCGGGTGCGCTAGTTCGTCCTATAAAGGAATTGAAAGGTTTTAAGAAAATGCTGATTCCTGCGGGAGAAAAACGTACGGTAGAATTGACCTTACATAAGAATGATTTAGGTTATTGGCACGAGGAAAAACGTGACTGCGAAAGTCGTGTATGGTTTGCTACCGATGCTGCCAGATACGAAATATGGGTAGCGCCCGATAGTCGATGCGCCACCCATTCCGTTACGTTTTCTATAGCAGAATAACGCTTATTTCTTACATTTTCCTTCGCATGTGATGCACTTGTAGCAAAGTCCTGCAAGTGCTGCTCCAACGAGCGGAGCAACGATGAAGAGCCACAACTGCGGAAGTGCAAGCGCATTCTCCGAGAAGATAGCTTGTGAGATAGAACGAGCAGGATTGACAGAAGTGTTGGTCAAAGGAATAGAGATGAGGTGAATCAGAGTGAGAGTAAGACCGATTGCCAATCCACCAAATGCGCCATTAGCATGCTTGCTGTCAGTAACACCGAGGATAACCATCAGGAAAACGAAGGTCAGAACAGCCTCAATCGCAAATGCTCCCCACACATTGGTTTGCAGATAACCGGCAGCTACATCTTCTGCGCCGAAGAACTCGCCATAACCGTTAGCAGCAAAAGTACCGATAGCCATTCCAGCCGATTTTGCGATACCGAAGAGGATAGCAGCAGCAGCGATTGCGCCCAGGATTTGTGCGCACCAGTAAACCAACATTTCCTTAACAGTCATACGTCCGTTGACAAAAACGCCAAGGCTGACAGCAGGGTTGAGATGAGCTCCGCTAATATGGCCGATGCCATAAGCAGCAGCAACGATAGTTAGACCAAAAGCGAGTGCAACGCCCAAGAATCCAACATGACCGAACAAGGCAGTACCACAACCGCCGAGCACGAGAACTGCAGTTCCGAAGAACTCTGCAGCAAATTTGTTACACAATTTCATAATCTTTGATTTTTAGTTAAATTATTAAAAAGTCCTAAAAGGGCTATTGTAGCAATGATACTGGCGATGCCGAGCCACCACATATTGCCTGTTCCGACAGTATCGGCCCAAGTCTTATTATCCGCGATTTCATCGAATAAATAATAGGAAATGACAGCGATGCCATTGTTGGTAAAATGCATCAAGATTGGCACCCACAAACTTCCGGTCCAAACAAATGCATAACCAAACATGGCGCCCATCAACATTCGTGGGACGAAACCATAGAATTGCATATGAATGGCAGAAAAAACGATAGCCGAAATCCAGATAGCAATGTGTGCGTTGTGCGGGAAAATTTGTTGAAGTGTTCCGCGGAAAGAGAGCTCTTCGGACAAGGCCGGAAGAAGAGCCAGCAGAAGGATGTTGATAATCAAAATACCCACATTGTCGGCTTGCAAAAATCGCTCGGTTAGTAATGCTGCAGCATCTTCCTGAGCACGCAGGAATTGTTCGATGAAATCGAGACTTTCCGGCAATTTGACGCGACTATTCAGGTCGGCCAGTAAGTTGATGCCGGGAATGGCACAAATCATGATAGCGATAGCGAGCAAGGCTATCTGCCACGACATTCCACGATTGAGTTTGAGCCAGGCCAATGGTCGATGGTCGCTACTCCATAACCATGCGCATAGAATAGGCGGCAGGAGAAAAGTTCCTAATGTCTGCAGTAGTTGCAGCCACTTAAGAGAAACGGTGGTTTGCTCTGCGCCACATGCCAGATACCAAATACTCATCGCCACCAGCGTGAGAGCGGCCATGATACCTAGCCAAACAAATATACGAACTAAGGGTTTATCCATTGATGAGTTTTTCTACCACTTCCGGCACACCAACAGTGGCGGGTTTGCGAATATGTGTGATTCGGTCGGCCCACAAGCCAAATTCCGGTTGGCCAGGATCGACAAAATAGATTGGTACATCGGGTCGCGCGTAATGGATGAGCGAAGCAGCAGGATAGACATTCAGACTGGTCCCCACCACGAGCATAATATCCGCCTGCGATGCCACTCGGCAAGCTTCGTCGAAATAAGGAACTCCTTCGCCGAAGAAGACGATATACGGTCGCAGCAATGAACCATCCGGATGGCGGTCGCCATAATGTTGCTCCCAACCCTGAATAGGCACAGTTGCCGTTTCGTTGTTTTCCGAACGCAGTTTAGTGATTTCGCCATGCAGATGGATGACATTGGTGGAACCTGCGCGTTCGTGCAAATCATCTATATTTTGCGTGATGACGCGTGTGTCAGGCAGAGCCTGTTGGAGTTTGGCGATAGCAATATGAGCCGCGTTGGGTTTTGCCGCCAAGGTGTCGCGGCGACGAGCGTTGTAGAAGTCGACACAAAGTTGCGGATTGCGCAACCATGCTTCGTGCGTACACACATCTTCTACGCGATAATTCTCCCACAAGCCATCACTATCGCGGAAAGTTCCTAATCCGCTTTCGGCGCTAACGCCTGCTCCGGTAAAAACGACAATCATGTGCTCAAAAATTTACTCTGATTAAGATTTTGATGGGTCATCTCTGTCTCGAAATGCTCTCGTGATCGTCTCGGTAAAGTCTCGTTTATGTCTCGTTCACTTCTCGACCACAAAAAAGTATACGATTATTAAGATTTTGAATCGGCGGCAAAGTTACAAAAAAAAACATAAACTCGCAAGATAAGCGAATTAAAAATGGTAAAAATGAGAGTATTTTTACCTTTTTATTTGTGTATATCAAAAAAAAGTACTATTTTTGCACACTTTTGGGTGCGCGCACTTGCACGCGTTGAGTGTGTACTCTCTCGAAATGAAACAAACTAAGCAAGTAAGTATAAATGACTATTCTTTGTGTCGAAACTAGCACATCTGTTTGTTCTGCGGCTATCTGTGAGGATGGCGTGCCAACGAACGAACGTGTTTCACTAGAAGGCGGCAATCATGCGCGTATACTGCCGATATACATTGATGAATTATTATCTGCTCACCAAGGAAAGATAGATGCCGTTGCTGTTAGTGATGGCCCGGGCAGTTATACGGGTTTGCGCATAGGAGCCAGTATGGCTAAAGGTATATGTTACAGTTTGGGCATTCCACTCATTCCCGTTCCGACTTTGCAAACGCTATGTGCCGTAGCTAAAGAGAATTTAGGTGAGTCGGTAGAATCATTGGTTCTTTGCCCGATGATTGATGCCAGACGTATGGAGGTCTATACGGCTTTCTATGATGCGCAGTTTCAGCCACTTACAGATGTTCGTGCTGTGGTAGTGGAAAACTCACAATCGTTGTCAGCACCAAATACATCGCGTGTTTGTTATTTTGGTGATGGTGCTACTAAATGTCAAATAGTGCTAACAGAGCCTTCTTGGCATTTTATTCCAGATATCGTTCCATTGGCCCGCTATATGGGACGATTGGCAGAATCTTTGCCCGCTGCAGATACGGCTTATTACGAGCCGTTCTACCTAAAGGAATTTATTGCGGCACCGAGTCATATTAAAGGATTGTAATGAGTAAAAATTTGAACATAGCAAAGTGTACGGCATTGGGACTATTTTTCCTAATGTTTATGTCATGTTCCACTCAGAAAAACACCTGGGGTACTCGTTCATTCCATCAAACTAAAGTCAAATACAATATTCTCTATAATGGCAATATCGCTTATGAGGAAGGTTTGAAAGCTATTCGTGATGCCAATACCGACGATTACAGTCAAGTGCTTTACCTATATCCGGTGAGCAATCATAAGGCAGCGGAAGCGAGTGTGGCTCAGATGGATAAGACTATCGAGAAATGTCGTAAGTGTATCAAATTGCATTCCATCAAGGCCAAACCCAAACCAGATCCGAAACGCGCGAATGATCCGAAATACAAGCAATGGCTCAAGTCGGAGGAATTCAACAAAGAAATGCACTTGGCCTGGATGCGTTTGGGAGAAGCGGAGTTCCACAAAGGCGATTTTCTTGGCGCAGTAAGCACGATGAATTATGTCTATCGCCATTATGAGAACGATGCAGATATTCAAGCACAATGCCAATTGTGGATAGCGCGTGCTTATGCAGAAATGGGTTGGCAGTATGAGGCAGAAGATATGCTCAATCGTGCACAGATAGACGCCTTGAGCAGAAAGCATGCCAGATTCTATTCTGCAGTAAAGGCAGATGTGCTGCTCAAGGGCAATCAGTATCACTCGGCATTGCCGTTCGTAAAGATAGCTATGCCTTACGAGAAACGCAAAATCTACCGTCCGCGTTTTGCATATGTGTTAGGGCAATTATACGAAAAAGAGGGAAATAAATCCGAAGCGATATCAGCATACAAATATGTTATACGGCTTGCACCTCCTACAGAGATGGAGTTTAATGCGCGTATTCGTATAGCAGAACTGGGCGGGCGCAATTCTTTGAAGCAACTCAAGACGATGACTCGTCAATCTAAGTACAAAGATCGTCTTGATCAAATCTATGGTGCGATGGGTAATATCCATCTGCAGCAAGGCGACACAGCTAAAGCGCTAGAGATGTATGAAAAAGCCATTGCCGAGTCCACTCAAGCAGGAAAGGAAAAAGCTACGGTTCTAGTTCAGGCGGGCGACATCTATTATCAGCAGCATAATTATGTAAAGGCGCAACCGTGCTATCGCGAAGCTGTCACTATTCTAACTGCTGAGCACCCAGATTTCGCACGCGTTCAACTTCGCTCGGAGATGTTGGATGAACTGATATTGGCTTATCAGCAAGTCCAACTACAAGACTCGTTACAACGCCTAAGTAGGATGTCGGATGAAGAACAGCGACAAGTAGTTGAGCAGATTATTACCGAACTGATTGCCCAAGAGAAAATCGATTCGGTTCGTCAGGCACAAGCAGCTCGCGAAGCTGCTAGAGGCGATGAAGGGCCGCGTAGCGTAAACACTGCGAACATGCTGGGCAACCTGAATACGCAGAGGGGAGAGTGGTATTTCTATAATCTTCAATTGGTAAAACAGGGAGCGCAAGAATGGAGACGTGTGTGGGGAAACCGCATACTTGAGGATAACTGGCGCAGACAAAACAAACAAGTGACAGCATCCTATATCGATGATGGCTACGCAGAAGCGACAGATTCGCTAGTGATAGAGGGAGATTCTACTGTTGCATCACGCCAGGCACCTGAAACCGATAAGCATAAACCAGAGTATTACCTCCAGCAGATTCCTCGTACGCCTGAGGCATTAGCAATGAGTGACAGCTTGTGGCGTGAGGCAATGGTAGCATTGTTCTATATCTATCGCGATAAGGTGCAAGACGAGCCTATGGCAGAGGAAACCATGCGCTTACTTGAAGAACGCTTTGCGGGACATCCACAATTAGTCGATGTGTACTATTCTTGTTATCTGTACGCTTTACGTTACGATCAGCAGGAGGAAGCGGCTGATTGGCGAGCTAAGATAATGAAATATTATCCAGAGTCTACTCAGGCACAGATTGTCGGTCAACCTGATTATTTTGATCGCCTGCGCCGAATGGCACAAGAGCAAGATTCGCTGTATGCGCAAACATACAATGCCTATGTTCGTGGGCAGTATAATGATGTTAAGTCCAATAAGCAGTATGCCGAACGCGAATATCCGCTGAGCCCATTGATGCCTCGTTTCCTATTTCTCAATGCTGTTGCTGTGGCTCGTACCGAGGGACAAGATGCGTTTGTTGCTGAATTACAAGATGTAGTGGCGCGCTATCCGGAAACCCAGATGGGTGCAATGGCCAAAGATATGTTGGCGATGATGGGCCAAGGTATGGAAAGCCAAAAAGGTGGTAGTACGGGCAGTCTGGCTGATATGCGTGGTCAGGTGGATGATAACGCTACTGATTCAGTGGCTCAAGAGCAGACGTGGAGTGAAGATCGTAATCAGCCGAGCGTTGTGCTTCTCTGTCTGTCTAAAACGGACGAACAGGCTCTCAATGATTTGCTGTATGAAGTAGCAGTATTTAATTTCTCGCAATTCCTCATACGTGATTTTGACTTGCAGAAGATGCCGGTTTTGGGAACAGGATCTGCGCTTCGTGTCAGTGGGTTCAAAGATATGGATGAAGCAGAGTGGTGGATTGATTTGCTCCAACAGAGCGAGGATATGAAGCCTGTTATTCAGAATATACAAATCAAAGCCGTCACAGAAGTGAACTTGCCGTTGCTATAGGCGGAGATATAAAAAATGGACATCCACTAGATATCCATTTCGTCGGGGAGACGTGATTCGAACACGCGACCTCCGGTCCCCCAGACCGTTGCGCTACCGGGCTGCGCCACTCCCCGAGTGCTTTTTTCAAAAGCGGCTGCAAAAGTACTACATTTTTTTGATATACGCAAATTTTTATGCAAAAAAAATTCTATATTGAGACATATGGCTGCCAAATGAATGTGGCCGATAGCGAGGTGGTTGCTGCTATCATGCAGACCACCGATGCGCAGCTCACCGAGCGATGGGAAGAGGCGGATATTATTATCCTCAATACTTGTTCTATTCGTGATAATGCAGAGCAACGTGTCTCTGCGCGTCTGCGTGAACTCAAAGCGTTAATATCGAAGAACCATTCTGGTAGCAGACCCATTATCGGTGTTATTGGTTGTATGGCCGAGCGGATAGGCCAGGAACTCATAGATACTTACGATGTCGATTTCGTAGCGTGTCCTGATGCCTATCTCGATATCCCGAATCTTCTGGCACAGTGTGAGCAAGGCCATAAGGCGATGAATCTGCAACTAAGTACAACCGAGACTTATCGTCATATTATCCCTGCACGCATTGGGCGTTCCATCAGCGGATTCGTCAGCATTATGCGTGGTTGCAACAATTTCTGTTCCTATTGTGTTGTTCCCTATACTCGCGGACGCGAGCGTAGCCGTGATGTGGAGTCTATTCTCAATGAGGTACGCGACCTGCAAACTCGTGGTTATCGCGAGGTGACCCTTTTGGGGCAGAATGTCAATTCCTATCGTTTTGAGCGTGAGGATGGCACGGTTGTTGATTTTGCGGATTTGTTAGAACTGGTGGCCAACGCGGTACCAGACATGCGTATCCGTTTTACCACAAGCCATCCAAAGGATATGTCCGATAAGACACTCGAGACCATCAGCCGTCATAAAAACCTCTGTAAGTTTATTCATCTGGCTGTGCAGTCTGGTTCTAACCATATCCTCAAACTGATGAACCGCAAATACACCCGCGAATGGTATCTTGAACGTATTGCAGCCATTCGTCGCATCCTCCCCGACGCAGCCATAAGTACGGATATTTTCTGTGGATTCCACGATGAGTCACTGGAGGATCATGCGCAAACGCTCAGCCTCATGCGTGAAGTGGGATTCGACTCTGCCTTTATGTTCAAATACTCAGAGCGACCGGGCACTTATGCGCAGAAACATCTGCCAGATAATATTCCTGAGGAGGAAAAAGTACGCCGCTTGAACGAGATTATTGCCTTGCAAAATCAGCTCTCTCTCGAGTCTAACCAGCGAGAGATAGGCAAGACGGTTGAGGTGCTGGTCGAAGGGTTCTCTAAGCGTAGTCATGATGATATGTATGGCCGCACAGACCAATACAAGACGGTTGTTTTTCCGAGAACGAATCAGAAGATAGGAGATTTGGTTCAGGTCGCTATTTTAGAGGCGTCAGCAGCTACTTTGAGGGGCAATATTGTTGAAAATGCGTAAAAAAGTGCATTTTTTTGCTAAAATATTTGCTCATATCAAATAAAAGCAGTACTTTTGCACCGAAAACAAATAAATTTTCATAGTTAAGGTTTAGGTTTAATGGCAATAGGAGGCTGTGACAGTTTCCTATTGTTTTTAGACCGGAGGAGGTCCTTGTGACCTTGTTTTAGACCGAAAAAGCCAGGTTCTTCCCGAGAGGGTAGCTTTTTTTTATGAAAAACGAAAACAACATACCTACTCAACCATTGTCTCAATTGGACTCTATCGTTCCCGATTTGACAGACATGAACGAAGTTCGCAAGGCTGTTATTGCAGGCGAAATACTTAATCGTAAATATTAAATACTTATTATATGGCAACAACGTACATGACCGAAGAAGGTCTAAAGAAATTGAAAGAGGAGCTCCAGTACTTGGAGACCGTAGAGCGCCCACGTGTGATTGCTTCTATTGCTGAGGCGCGCGACAAAGGCGACTTGAGTGAAAATGCTGAATATGATGCGGCTAAAGAGGCACAAGGTGCTTTGGAGAGCAAGATCGCGCAAATCAAACTGCAACTCACCGAAGTGCGTGTCTTGGATACCAACGATATCCAGACTGATGAGGTGCAAATATTTAATAAGGTACGCGTGCGTGTACGCAATACAGGAAAGGAGAAAGTTTACCATCTCGTTACTGAGGGTGAGGCTAACTCTCTTGAGGGCAAAATCTCCATTACCACTCCTATTGCTCGTGGATTGATGGGCAAGAAGGTGGGTGACGTGGCTAAAGTACAGGTGCCTGCCGGACTCATGGAGTACGAAATTCTCGAGATTTTCATCTAAAATCTAAACATAGCAACGATGACTATCTTTACACGTATTATCAAAGGCGAGATTCCTAGTTACAAAGTAGCAGAGGATGACAAGAACTATGCGTTCCTCGACATCAACCCGATAGTCAAGGGCCACACATTGGTGGTACCTAAGTTAGCAGAACCAGAGGCAGACTATATCTTCGCTCTCACCGATGAGCAACTAAAGAGCCTGATGGTCTTTACCAAACGAGTGGCTAAAGGTATCAAGGCGGCTACGGGTTGCAAACGAGTAGGTGTAGCTGTCCTGGGTATGGAGGTTAATCATGTGCACGTGCATCTCGTTCCGATGAATTCGGAGAAAGATATGCTCTTTACCAATCCTAAACTCTCCCTGCCGGCAGATGAGATGGCCTTCATCGCCAACTCTATCGCAGAGGCAATTGAGAAGAAGTAAACTTCTTGCAATTCATAACAAAAGCGTCCTTCGGGGCGCTTTTTTTGTGCCGTCTCTTGCGTATGTAAAAATTTATTTGTAATTTTGCGGCGCAAAATTGAATATAATTAATCTGTTTATAAACAAATTCAACTATATGTTACACAAAAACTCTTTTCTGAAGCCGCTGTTTCTGACGGCATTCTTTTTACTGGTATTTGTTTCTACATCACATGCTATTGGTAATGACTATTTGGAGAAATTCAATCACTATAGCGTGATGAGTATGGGAAACGGAGTTCTACGATTCAATGTTCCTATCTGGGTGTGGGGAAATACAGCTCAGCGCGACTACTTTCTCAACTGTAGCCCTTCTGCAAATGACAGTCTGGATTCCTACATCTGGTATAGTTCTAATTCTAATGTTGCCCATCGCAATCAAGTTACTCGTGCGGTGTCTTTCTACGCTGACAGGTATGGCAAAAATTCTAAAAAAGGTGCTAACGGAGCAGGCCATATTCGTGTGCACGAAGGTAGTATCGTTGTGCGTAGCACCTACGATGGTGTGCCTCAGTCGGTGGCCGCTGGTAACTCATGGACCAATCTGGAATTGAAGCGTAAATCAGATGCAGGATGGGATCACATCACTTATATTGAGTTCGATTGGTATCCTCCTACCGGTCTTGAAAATGCTGATTTCTACGTGGGCATTTCGGCTGACGATTGGCAGAAACTAGACAGCACTCGTTACAATTCCTATCTATGGGAATGGCCCGACAAGTGCCATGGTAGCAATATGCCTCAGTCGCCGCAATTGATGCAGCCGTATTTCTATGCGGTGAATGCCGATGGGCCTGCCGGGCGTGGCAACGCAGCTATTCAGTACATGACCTATCAGGACCCTGTTAGTTATACCACTACTCTGCAGCCCAATTCGCAGACCATTACCGACCGTTCTGGTACACTCTACGTGAAGATGCTCGATACGGTCCGTCCTGATTTCTCGGCTACATTCAAAGTTAAGTTAGATGGTGATTTGACGCAGGATCTAACTACCAACCGCGTCAATATTCCTGCATATCATAAGCTGTACGATTTGGTCGCTACGGAGGTACTGGATGCAGAACATAGCGTGACGGGTGATGTGACATTGAGTTGGAATGTGCATACGCCTGAGGCTGAAGAAATACTACCCAATGATATCTGGGAAATCCAGCGTGCATTGAATAAAGATTTCACGGATGCGCAAACGGTACAACTGGTTTCTTACTCGGCTGATTCTACCAGTTATCATTATTCGGAGAATGTGGTGGATGTGCTTTCTAAAGATACCACCACATCGCATGAATCCTCGCTCACGTTGCATCAGGACGTAACGGCATATCTGAATGGTGATAAATCTGCGGAATACGAGGCTTCGTTTTCTTGCGATAAATTTTCCAGCCCAGGTAAAACCCTCTATTATCGTGTGCGCCGCGCTTCCTCCTCTGTATGGGGATGGGATCATGATTATGCCCTCACCACTTCGGTGGACAAGCAGGACTTCCTGGCTCCATTGGCAGACACGATGCCTAACTACTGGCTGGATGACGATTTCGAGAACAATCGTAAGGTACACTTCAATATCAAAATCAACAATGAGATAGTATCTCGTGAGCGTCCGTCGGAAGATGAATGTACATTCACCTGCAAGATGACGAAGACCTATCAGGATGTGCCACTCAACTTCCTCATTCATCATACAGGCAGTTTGCCAACGGGCATCAATTATGTGTTCTATTATCAGGATCCGAGAACCGGCGAATCAAAAACCGTCCCGGTTAATCCTTATTCCAACCAAGTTCACGCGGTGGTGCCGGGGGGCAGTGTAGTGAGACTAATGATTCAAGGCACCAGTTTAGTAGCTCCTACGACTACCAGTTTGGGCGAAATAACAATGCCTGTTCGCGGAGTGATATATTTCACGAATACCGCCAGCATGAAACATGTAGTGAATGTATTATATAATCAGGATGAAGAAAATACTGCTTGGCTCGATTCTTTGGATGCGGCTAACCATCTGAACAAAGATAGTATTCGCCATGCGATGTACGAGCAGTTCTGTGCGCAACTGGACAGCAACGGTACTGTTCGCTGCAATTGGGATAAGAATGCAATGATTTATCTCCAGCGTATCTTTGTTGAGACAGGGGATACTATCGAGCTACTTGTGCCTCGTGATAGTATCATTCGCCAGGCAGATGGTTCGTGGGCTGCCCATATGGTCGATGTGGCAGCGCATTCGTGTGTCCACTACCGCTATGCCGTACGATTGGATCAAACCAATTCTCTGCGCAAAGTGCATGACCAACGTCAGTTGCTACCGAAACCTATCTACGGAGAGGATCTTTACACCAACACATCGGCTAAGGTGAAACGCTTCGATGCTACGCAAGGTACCGACAAGTATGGTGTCCTGCTGACATGGGATCCGACGGAGGGTAGTGTGGACGAGTATCGTATCTCTCGCCGCGACAAAGGTAGCACGGCTGATTTCGATTCTATCACCACAACGGTCATGACCAACTATCGTGATAGCAATACCATTCCTGACAAGGAGTATGAATATAAACTCCAAATCTACTACACCTGCAACGATACTACCACTATTCACGAGGCAACTACAACCGGTCGTCGTTCTCCTTATGGAAGTATTGCAGGTCAGGTTCATTATGAGGATGGCACAGGTTGTCCTGGTGTCACGATGACTGTGCAGAGCATCGTGGGTACCGATACGACGGAGGTCCATACATTGACCGATCAACAAGGCGCATACTTGTTCGATAGCTTGCGCTATGGCGATGGAACCGACTACACCATCTTCCCAACATCACAGACCGCTACGTTTACTTACAACAACCACTCTCCAGGTACTGCCACTATCCAATTGTCCATGGAGAATCCCGTGGCGGAGAGAATCGATTTTGATAACATCTCTTCGGTGCGCTTTACGGGACGAGTGCTTTACAAGAACTCCAGTATCCCTGTTCGCGATGCTTCCATCTTAGTCAATGGTATTCCTGCGCGCAATGCCGCGGGACTCATACTAACAGATGTGTCGGGTGATTTCGCGTTACGTGTACCGAGGGCTAGTGCTTTCACCCTCCAGGTAGTCAAAGAGGGACACGGCTTCGAAGGCGACGGATTTGTGCGTATCGATGGCGACTCTCTCCTGACGCTCACTGACCCACAGGATGGTGTACGTATTTGGGATACCACTAAGGTCTGTCTTGCCGGTCGAGTTGTCGGTGGCCTCAATCAGGCCAAGAAGACCCTCGGATTCGGTCTTTCGGAGAATAACCTTGGAGACAATCTTCGTCTGGTACTCGAACTCGAGGGCGACAACACCTCTTATATCGTACGCGTGCCCGATGATTTAACCAAAGATACGTTGGAATATGCTATCCCGCATCTCGTATGGGCGGGGGATACGATGCAGGTGGTGGATACCGTGGGTACCACGCAACTGCATTATGGGCAAAAACGTATCATCATCGAACCCGACTCTATTACGGGTGAGTTTAGCGCCATGCTTTTCCCTGTACGCTACAAGTTGACGCAGGCTACTGCTCAAGGTTATTCCTCGCTCTTCGCACAGGGTAAGACTAGCGAGACCATCGACCTCAGCGATGCGGCCACAACTGACACGGTATTCACCGAAGACGGTAAGCGTGCCTTTGCTAATAGCGTCTACAACCTCACCTATCGTTCGCCGATAGACATCAGTTGTACGCAAATGCGATATGGAATGACTGAGCCGTACTATGGTGAATTAGCCTGTCAGCGGCCTAACTTGTCCAATCAAACCATGCAGGTACCTTTGGCAGAACGTGACACAGCAGGACAGTATACCTATCTCTTTGGAGCACCTGTCTTCAATTCGCAAAACTACGACTTCCTGGTAACGGCTCACGAGGATTACTATTACAACAACATACCTAGTGGTAAACACGAGGAGGTGCGTATCCATGGTGGAACATTGAAGGTTTACAATGGTATGCATGATGATACCAATACGCAAATCATCATTCAACAACTCAACCAGAATGGTGAGGCAAGAATCAATATCCCTATCGATTACGTATCTTTCCTTAAGACCGGAGAACAGGCACTTCGCGTTCTGGATATGTCCGTCGAGTCGGAAGGAGAGTTTATCGAGAAGCAGGTACTCCGTGGTTATGTCATGGGTAATCGCTTCAAAGGAACGGACTATGTGACGGATACCCATGCCAATGTCCAAGTATTAGATATCCTCCGTGACCCACCGGGAGCACATAGCTATGCCTACCTCGAGGAAGGAACGACCTACAAGTATGCGTTCTCATTTAACGTGAAATTTACATTTGGAGTAGATGTAGAAGTGGGCTTTGGTACAAGTATGAATACCTTTATGGGGTCATATGCAGGCGCACCCGGAGCGGGAATATTCTCGGGCTTGCCATATCAGGCGAATGACTACAAAGGCCTTAGTGTGCCTATAAAGATCGCGTACTATCATCAACATGATGCTTCATATACCTTCTCCACTAACGAACGTATAGAGACTAGCTCTGATACATATGATGTAGGACAAGATGCCGATATATATGTTGGTCTCACGCAGAATATGTATTTCGGAGTGACCGATGCAGTCAAACCTATTGACTCGCTTACCTACGAACTCCTGAAGCCACGTTTCGCAGATGGTTCCATGCAAATCGTCGCACAGGGACAAGATGCAGATGGTAAACCCTATTACTTGGCTATTGGCGAGGAAATAGAAGTTGGACCATGTCTCAAATCGACATTCTGCTATACGCATGCACATATTCGCGATGTGCTCCTCCCCGAACTACTGCGACAACGTAATGCGTTGCTTCTGACGGGTGACTCGGCAACCGTGCAGGCTATTGCCAACGGACAAAAGCAAGCGGTGTTCCGATCGCTGCTTCCTCCGACGGATTCTAAATTCGGTACGGATTCCACCTACGTGAAGCATGAGCCGGATAAATCTATTGTGTCGGGTAAGGTCTGGCCGGACCGGATTGCAGAGTATAACAAGCAGATAAATGATTGGATCAAAGTGTTGAAAAAGAACGAAACCGAGAAAATCAATGCACTCTATTCAAGCCATGCAGAAGAAGTCGGTACTTGGTCTATCAGTGGAGGAACCAAGGTGAGTCATAGCGAGAATTATGAGTTTACTAACAACTATGTCAATTATGTTGATTTCGGAGGCCTTTCTGTCACTCCTGCTGAAGGACTTATAGGATTGTTCAAAAACTCTGCGTCAGCATTCGCTGATCAGCTTATGGAAGTATGGGGAAAAGCAGCAGAGAGAGATCCAAATACGGGTGATATGGTAGGGAAAGATCCGGTAATGATTAATTCGGAGGTACCTGGTGGGCACTGGAGTGTAGAAGTGACGCCGATACTAAACTTGGACCTGAATTGTACTCCAACCAATTACGAAGCGCAATATAAGAAAACCGGCTTCACTCTCCAACCTGATGCCTTCGGGCATATGGATGTGTCTGTATTCCGTATGGTTAGCGATAGCAATGTCTTCAATCTGGCGCAAGATACTACGGGACAATTCATCGATCAACAGTTTGTGCAATACGAGAGCGAAACTCACCTATATGGATCTTATGTCTATCGTTTGAACGGTGGTGCTAGCCGTTGTCCATGGGAGGCTCCGGACTCTACCTGTTTCTATACACCGAAGATGCAACTCTCTGCCGGAACACGCAATCTGGAGGAACCGAAACTGGATATCGATGTTCACGAGCGCAGCAATGTGCCGCATGACCAAGCAGCTATCTTCAATCTCCGTATGAGCAATGAGGGTGGAGGCAACGATGGCATATCGGCTACCTTCAAACTCAAACTGGCTGATAGCTCCAATCCAAAGGGAGCTAAGGTCTATATCGATGGAACTCCGTTGTCGGGTGCAGGACGTGATATCAGCCTCTCGTCAGGACAGATTATCAACAAGACCATGGAGGTTTATGCGGGCGAAGGATACGACTTCGAGAACCTTGTGGTTCAGTTGTCTTCCTCTTGCTGGTCGCCTAGTGTTTCCAAGGCTACTTTTTCGGTACACTACATGCCTGTCTCAAGCCCTGTTAATATTTCCATACCGCATGACAAGTGGATTCTCAATACCCTGTCGCCGAAGGATGATAGAGGCTATTACATGCCTGTGACTATTGATGGATTCGATACTAACTACAAGCAGTTCGACCATATTGAGTTCCAGTACAAACTCACTACTCAATCAGACGATGCTTGGGTCAACCTCTGCTCCTACTATGCTTCCGATAGTCTCTACGCTGAGGCTTCCGGTACCAAGGCAATGATTTCCAATGGCAAGATAGAGAATGTACGCTTCTATGGCGAACGTGACCCGATGGAGCAGAAATACGACCTGCGTGCGGTATCCTTCTGCCGTCATGGAACAGGTTTCATCACGCGTACCTCGCCTGTGCTCTCGGGTATCAAGGATACACGTCCACCACGCGTATTCGGTGACCCAGAACCGGCCAACTCTATCCTGAGTGTGGGCGACCATCTCATGCTACGTTTCAATGAACCGATAGCCGGCAACTACCTCGACGAGGATAATAACTTCCAATTACTGGGAGCAACCAATGGTTTGGGTATTACCGCCTCTACTTCGGTACACTTCGATGGCACTTTCCGTTCGTATGCATATAGCAAGGTTGACCGCAACCTGGCGGCTAAGTCTTTCTCTATCGATATGTTGGTTCGTCCTTCTTCGCCTTCGCCGGCACAAGTATTCTTCTGCCATGGCGATGATGGTAAGGGTATCATATTCGGTAAGACCGACGACAATCGTCTATATGCACAGATGGCGCCTGGTACTGTCATCTACTCCAAACCATTGGATGAGCCGATGACCGCCTTCACACGCGTCGTTATGACCTATGATGCTGAGAAATCCAAACTGCGCTTCTATGCTGGTACGATGGAAGTTACCGACGATTCGGGAGCAGGAGCACTTAAGCCTGGATTTAAGTATTCGGTCAATGCTCCGCTTATCTTCGGTAAGGGATTGCTTGGTGACCTACTTGAGGCACGTGTATGGACTAAGGCGTTGACGTCCGAAGAGGTAGTCAATACCTTCATGGTTCGCCTCACGGGATACGAGCGCAAACTGGCTGCGTACTATCCGATGAATGCAGGCAAGGGAGAGACACTCACCGATATGGCCAACGGAGCTACACTGTATATGCAAGGTGCTTCTTGGACCACACCGACCGGTATCTCGCTCTTCAACGATGGTTCGCAGAATGTCAAACTCGACCAGAATGCTCTCTCGCGTTCTAACACGCAGGATTATTCGCTCATGTTCTGGTTTAAGACCTTCTCTTCCAATGCTACGCTCTTCTCGGCTGGCTGGAAGGCTGCTACGGATTCCACCGATGCACAAGGTACATGGATTGGCTTTGAGTCGGGTGAACTCATCTTCCGCAACGGCAACCTGGAGATGCATACGGGTAATTACTCCGATGATACGTGGCATCATTATGTGCTCACAGTCAATCGAACTTCCAATATCGTTTCTATCTTCGTGGACGCTAAGTTGATTCACCATTTCTCGGCAGATGGTATCAGTCCTCTCAGTGGAACGATGTATCTCGGTGCATTCAGTTATCAAGGTAATATTGATGAGTTCGTACTCTATGAGCAGGCATTGCCTAAGTCGCTCATCGAGGCATACGACAATATCGCACCTCATGGCGACGAGATGGGCTTGCTTGCTTATCTGCCGTTTGAGGAACGCAAGGAGAACAGCAGCGGTATTATGGAGGATGTATTCACTATCAATAACCGTTGTATCTTCAAGGATTCTGAAGGCAATGTGGTAGACAAGATCCAACCGCTCATTCTAGAACCTAAGAATCCGGAGTTTATGGCTGACAAGACCGAGGATGCTCCTGTTCGTGATCGCAGTGCGTTGAAGAAGTTGAACTTCGATTGGGCATTCAACCAAGACCAATTGCTCATCAATCTCAATATGCTCGACCACGAAATCAACAAGCAAACAGTCTATGTGACCGTACGCGATGTAGAGGACCTCAACGGTAACCCAATGGTATCGCCGATGATGTGGCAGGCTTATATTGATAAGAATAGTCTCAAATGGGAGAAACGTCAGATTTCGATTCGTCATACTGATGGCGATCATAACGAGAACATCTACGACATCGAGATTATCAACAACAGCGGTCGTCGCCACCAATATACCATTGAACAACTGCCCGAATGGTTGAGCGTGGATGATTCCTATGGTACGCTCGAGCCGATGGATGAGAAGACTGTTCGCTTTACCTTCAAGTCAGACATGGCTCCTGGTCTATATTCCGAGCTCATCTATCTAACCGATGAGAACGATCTTAGCGAACCATTGCATGTTGAGTATCTTGTTGAGACAGAGTGTCCGTGGGAGGAAGTGGACAAAGATAAGTTCCCGTACACTATGTATGTCTGCGGTAAGGTGAAGATAGATGGCTCCTACGATGACGATAGCCGTGACAAACTCATTGTTACCTATCGTAACGAATGCGTGGGTATGGCCAACATTACCTTCAACAACCAGACACTCGAAACCGATGTCTACCTCACTATCTATGGTACAGACGATATGCTCAACCAGCCGATGCACTTCCAGTTGTGGCAGGCCGAGACTGGTAAGATATATGCTCTAACGCCAGACCGTGAGATCGTCTTCCGCAGCAGTCAGATACTTGGATGTGGCGATGACAATGGAGTTCTCTTCACTACGGGTGGTAGCGAGACCCAGAATATCGAGCTGCAACCAGGATGGAACTGGACTTCCTTCAATCTCAATCTCCGCCCTGATGAGACAGGATCTATCAACGACGTGATGAGTGCAGCCGAGCCGTGGACCGTAGGTGATCAGATCAAGAATCCGTTCACTCAGACCTTCTGCGATTACTCGCTCATTTCTGATCGCTTCGTTGGTTCGCTCACTCATTTCCACTACATCTGGATGCACATGATTTACGCAGCGAACCACAATACAATACGTGTGAACGGTAATGCCATTCCTGCAGACTCCATGTCTATCACGCTTCGCGGCGGAGTATGGAATGCCTTCCCGTGTCTCTTGAGCAAGACCACCTCTATCACTGAGGCATTGGCCGGCTATTACGACAATGCTACGGCAGGCGATGTGCTCAAGAACCACGACCGATTTGCAGTCTTCTCACGTGATGGCAAGTGGGTAGGAGACCTCACATCTATCCGCCCGGGAGAAGGATATATGTTCTTCCGCCAAGGACAGGGAGATGTTCAGTTGCATTTCTACGACCGACTGACTTCTTCGACTCCTGCTCCGCGTCGTCTCAACGAAGCGGCTGACGAGCCTGTCTTCCGCAATCCGAATGCATCGACCAACATGACGATGATTGCTAAGGTTCTGACTGATGGACTCGTCAACGAGGATACTTATCTCATGGCTTATGTTGGTGCTGAATTGGCAGGTATGGCTCGTCCGCAAATCGTGGATAACGACACTCTCTTCTTCCTCACCGTTAGCAGTGATCGCGCAGCCAAGGTGCGCTTCGTTCTCAAGCAGAAGGGTAAGATCTATCCGCTCACCACTAGCGTGGATGGAACAGCGGCTACGCCTATCACGTATGCGCCGAATGCACACCACGGCAATCTCTTGTCGCCTGTGCTTCTCGAGCCAGGTGACGAAGATCGTGCACGTAAGATCATCGAGGATAATCACGTCTACATCATCCGTGGCGGACAGCGTTACGATGTCATTGGACGTAGAGTGGAAAATGCGAAATAATCAAAATCGACGAATAGTATGAAAACGAAATTATTGATAATCGCTTCTTGCGCCCTGCTGCTTCTGGCAGCGGGTTGCAAGAATCAACCGGAAACATTAGGCGGCAGCATTAACAAACCCGCATGGCAAAAACCTGCCGAGTATGATTACAGCAGTTCGATGACTGCGGTTGTAAAAATCGACTTGCTAAAGGACTATCCATCAATGGCAATGGATTGGCATCTTCGCGAGAGCGATTTGCTGGCTGCTTTCATCGGCGACAAATGCTGTGGAGTGGCTAGTTATAACCAAGCTGACAGCCTCTTCTACCTCTTTATCGGAGATGCGGCTGACCCAGCACTCACAGACAAACAGGTAACGCTACGCTATTGGTCTGCGTATTACAGAAATCTGTTCCTCGCAGCCAATGTATTCCCGTTTGTCAACGACGGACGCCAAGGAGACGCAGATGCCCCCTTTGTGCCGACTTTTGTTGTTGTGGAAAAAGATAAATAAACCCTTACCAAATACTTACGCGGTTCTCCGGGGCGATATAGAGTGGTGACTCTTCGGTCACATTCCATGCCTCGTACCACGCACCTATTTGCGGTAGTGCACCATTAACGCGCCAACGTCCGAGTGAATGAGGATCGGACTTGGTGCGTTGTAGTATCTCTTCCGGACGAATATTGCCTGCCCATACATTTGCATAAGCCAGGAAGAAACGTTGTGCAGGAGTAAATCCATCACGGGTCTGCAGGCGGTCTTTCTCTGCTTTCGCTGCTTCGTTATTGCAGAATGCCAGATACGATACTTGCAGTCCTCCGTGGTCAGCGATATTTTCACCCAAAGTGAATGCACCGTTGGCATATACGCCCGGAGCTACCTCAATCTTGTTGAAGGCTTCTTCCATCACTTTCGTGCGCTCGTCAAAGGCAGCCTTGTCTTCGGCGGTCCACCAGTTGGCTAAGTTGCCGTTTTTGTCAAACTGACAACCTTGGTCATCGAAGCCGTGAGTCATCTCGTGGCCAATCACAACACCTATTGCGCCATAGTTGAACGCATCGTCTGCGCTCATGTCGAAGAATGGATATTGCAGTATACCTGCAGGGAAGCAAATCTCGTTGCTTGAAGGATTGTAGTAGGCATTCACCGTTTGAGGTGTCATATACCATTTTTTCTTATCCACCGGTTTGCCCAGATAACTCATGCTGTACTCTTGTTCAAACTTAGCAGCGCGCTGCAGGTTGGTGTAGTACGCATCGTTTTTGTCAATCGTCAGTTTGCTATAGTCACGCCACTCATCGGGATAACCGATCTTGATGGTCATTGCATTCAATTTCTCCAGTGCTTTAGCTTTCGTCTCCTCGCTCATCCAAGTCAGGTTCTCGATGCGTTGACCAAGCGCTGTTTGCAGATTATGCACCAATGCCAGCATACGCTCTTTGTTTTCCTCGGGGAAGTATTTCTTTACGTACATCTGTCCTACGGCTTCGCCCAGCGTACCATTCACAATACCTACGGCGCGTTTCCATAGTGGCGATGGCTCCTCGCGACCGCTCAGGATATTGCCATAGAAATGGAAATTCTGCATGTAAATCTCTGTCGTCAGATATGATGCCGAACCATCCAATACCTGCCATGCAAAAAGAGTCTTTAGATCTTCCAGTGGCTCTTCTGCCAGCATCTTGCCTACTTCCTGCAAGTGAGGAATCTGACCGATAGACAGACTGTCCAGACTGATACCCAGTGCTGCGAAATACTGTTTCCAGTCAATCTGCGGAACCAGTGCCTGCAAATCGTCCACAGACATCTTGTTGTAGTTCACTTGCGGGTCACGCAGTTCTACATTCGAGTATGCGGCTTTGGCCAAACGAGTCTCCAGTCGCAGCACTACATCAGCACGTGCTTCGGCATTGTCGAAACCGTAGAGTTCGAACATACGTGTCACATGCTTGCGATACTCGTCGCGTATCATGCGTGTGTGCTCGTCTTCGTCAATATAATAGTCTTTCTCGCCCAGTGCAAAACCAGCCTGATACTCATTCAAAATGTTCATCTCGCTGTTCATGGCATCGGCATCAACATACATTGCCCACAGACCGAATTCCATCGCTTTGCCCAGCACTTCCGAGAGTTGCTCACGATTGGCAATTCCTTCGATTTCATCGAGAGTTTTCTGTACGGCTGCAATACCTTCCTGGTCACGTCTAGCGGTGTCCATACTTAGGTTATACAGGTCGCCGATTTTTTGCTCTACGGTGCCATCTTTTACCTTTCTGTTTCCATCTTTCGCCTTCTCCGCAATCTCCTGAATTAGTCCATTCACTTGCTCCAAGTTCTGCAGGCCCAGTTTGTCGAACGAACCAAATCGGCTGTATTCCGGAGTCAAAGGGTTATTGGCCATCCATCCGCCACAGGCGTATTGATAGAAATCGTTTTGTGCCACAACGGTTGTATCGAGGTTGGCAAGGTCGATACCCGTAGTCTGTTGTTTAGTACATGCTGTTGTCATAAGCATAATCGCTCCAAGCGATAAAAGTAGTTTTTTCATTATAGTTGAACGTTTTTGTTGAGTTCGAATTTGCGGTGCAAAATTACAACAATTTTTTGATATAAACAAATGTAAATTTCAAAATCACGGGATAATATACGTTGTATATTATAGGTATGGGTAGGATACGTGATTGTCTCGTGACCATCATGGAGTGGGCAAACTATTTTTAGATAAAAATTTGCATATATGCAAAAAAAGTATTAACTTTGCAGCCGTTTTTTAGGAACGAATGCTGCCACTGGATTTCATAGAGAGCATGCGTCAGCAGTTAGGAACTGAGGCAGAAGAGTTGTTGCGGGCACTGGAGACAGAGCCTGTGACCAGTATTCGCTTGAACTCCAAACTGGATGTGCTGACCTTTGATTGCGACACCGATGAGGTGCCGTGGCATATCGATGGTTATTATCTCAGTTCGCGTCCGCAGTTCACGCTAGACCCGCTTTTCCATTGCGGTTGCTTCTATGTCCAAGAGGCTAGCTCAATGTTTGTTCAACAGGCGTTGGAGCAATATGTTGACAGCAATAGTGTGGTCCTCGATCTCTGTGCTGCGCCTGGCGGCAAGAGTACCCTGATCAGCGAATTTCTCGGTCATGATGGTCTGTTGCTGAGTAATGAGGTAGTGCGTCAACGTGTTTTTGTTCTCAGCGAGAATATCCAGAAATGGGGCAATGGCAACACTATCGTCACTCATAACACGGCTGCCGAATACGGTGAGCGTTGTCGCCATTTGTTCGATTGCATCCTAGTCGATGTTCCTTGTTCGGGCGAAGGTATGTTCCGCAAAGACGAGCAAGCTCGTAGCGAATGGAGTTTGAAAGCTGTGCGTCAATGTGCTGAGCGCCAACGCAGTATTCTTATGGATGTGTGGGATGCGCTCAAACCGGGCGGTATTCTGCTATATTCCACTTGCACCTTCAATGCCGAAGAGAACGAGAAGAATGTGGAGTGGGCAGCGGAGACGCTAGGTGCCGATATCTTACCCGTTGACTATGACCAGTCGTGGGGAATAGTAGAAGGTTCCATAGGCTACCATTTCTATCCGCATAAGACCAAGGGCGAAGGATTCTATCTATGCGTGCTGCGTAAGCATGAGGATGAGCTGTACGAGCCATTCCACTTTAAGGAGCCGAAGCAACCTAAGGCTGTTCCGCATCCTGAGTTTCTCAGCGAGATGCGCACTTGGTTGCAACATCCGGATGAATGGGCCGTGCGTTATGTAGACCGTTTTGCAACGGCCTATCCAATTAAGTATAAGGAATTGATTGATGCTTTGTCCGAACGACTGACCTGTATCTCTACGGGCTTCGGTTTAGGCGAGGAACGCGGTCGTGGCATTGCTCCGCAACATAGCCTATCGATGGCTAAGGATTTCCGCAAAGATGCATTCCCCAATGTGGCTTTGACTCTTGAGCAGGCTTTAGCTTATCTGCGCACGGAGGCCTTGACAATGACCGATGTGCCGTTGGGACTTCTGCTCGTAACCTACGAAGGCGTGCCTCTTGGTTTCGTCAAGAATGTGGGCAATCGTCAGAATAATCTTTATCCCAACGAGTGGCGTATCCGCCATCTCTAAAATTTACTCTGATAAAGATTTTGGCTTATTTAATCTTTCTAGCCAAACGCACTGCACGCCCAGCCGATGGGTCGGCTTCTATCGTGCGCACTACTTCATCGGAGAACTGCAATTGGCTCGCGTAGCAGTCATAGCCATCAGCTATACTTGAGGTCCAATAACAACCCTCATTCCCAGTCCACGTTGGTTCTGTTTTCCCTCTCCGCAAACCAGCACATGGTAGGAACACGGCTCCCGTCGCCTCTAGTTTTTCCCATTCTGCAATACTGTAGTTGTTTACCGCAAATGCAGTAGCCTCCGGAGTGAAGCGGATATCATTTGGTTGCTTCCATTTGTCGGGCAGCAAAAGCAGTCCTTTTATCCCCGCCACGTATGCACGACTATACAGTTTCTTGGCATTGGGGCGTTTGTTGAGTATAAAATCCCACTCGTCACGACTCAAGGTGTACCATTGGTCTCCTCCGAAGAATCCATTCGAGGTATGTATACCCCAGTCGCGCTCAGTACCTGCGATGTCTTTCACCGTAGGGATATAGTGCTCGTAATCGCTCTGCGTGTCCCAGGGCTGTATATCTTCTGCACCTGTGGCGCCCCACCCGAACAAATCAATCCACGTAGTTGCACTCTCGCCAATCTGAGTGTTGCCCTCACCGATGATGTCGTATTGCTTCTCCGCAAAACGCCATTCTCCTTCACTGGCCAGGAACTGCAGGTTGCCCGGGGCAAACAACACTTTATCGCGCGTGCTTACCGAGAACACACGGTCTTTGTTCTGCTTCAACTCGCCCGATTTTTCACAGGCGGTAGCGCATACAACAATTGCTAATAGGGAAAGAATTTTAACTAGCGTTTTCATGGTGAGTAATGATTATTATGGGCACAAAAGTACTACTTTGTTTTGATATGTGCAAACTTTCGATGGAATTTTTTCTTCCTCTCCGGCTTCTGCGGTTCTTCTTTCGGTCCTTCTCCCAGTGCCTCGGGCAATGCCATTCGTTCGATATCTTTTTTCAGGAACCGCTCTATTCTAGACCAGTAGCGGATATCGTCCGGCGAGACCAACGTGATAGCTTCGCCTTTGTTCTCCGCTCGCGCCGTACGACCTATGCGATGTACATAGTCTTCCGGGTCATGAGGCACATCATAATTGATCACCAATGGCACATCGGTCACATCTATTCCTCGCGACACCACATCCGTAGCCACTAGCACATCAATCTTGCCATTTCTAAAATCCAACATCACCTGGTCTCGCTCGTTTTGCTCCAGGTCACTGTGCATCGCGCGCGCGTCCAATTTTAGTGTGCGTAGCGTTCGCGTAAGGTCTTTCACGCGTTGCTTCTTGCCGGCAAAGATAATCACTTTCTTTAGATTTCTTCCCTGCAACGCCAGTTGCACAAAGCCCGGTTTCTGCGCCTCATAGACCATCGCACTCATCTGGTGAATCGTCTCCGGTGGGCGCGATACGGCTATCTGTACTTCTGCCGGATTGTGCATGATGCTTTTGGCCAGTTGGCGTATCTTCGGTGGCATTGTAGCGGAGAACATAATCGTCTGCCGCTCCTTTGGCAACCGACGAACGATAGTCATAATATCGTCATAGAACCCCATGTCCAACATGCGGTCTGCTTCATCCAAAATGAAATACTTAACACCCGAGAAATCGATATCGTAGATGTTCATCTGGCTCAGCAATCGTCCGGGAGTAGCAATCACAATATCCGCGCCGCGTTGCAACCCGGTCACCTGAGTGCCCCACGCGCCATTGTCTTTTCCTCCGTAGATAGCGACACTGGAAAACGGTACATAGAACCCGAATCCCTCCATCTGTTGGTCAATCTGTTGCGCCAACTCGCGCGTCGGAGCCATAATGATGGCATTCAGTTTGTCGGGATCGTGTTTGTCGAAAGCCAGATTGGTCAGCAGAGGAAGTATATACGCAGCCGTTTTGCCTGTGCCGGTCTGCGCACAAGAGATAACATCGCGGCCATCTAGGATAACAGGAATAGTCTTCTCCTGCACAGGTGTGCATTCGTCAAAATGCATGTCCCACAGGGCATCTAGCACCTCGTCCGATAATGGCAGCTCGTCAAAAAACATCCTCTAACCTATTACTTCTCCCAACCGTTGAACACTTCCGGACCATAGACATTATTCTCGTCTGCCTCGTGCAGCGGAGTCCACAGTTGCGCAAAGAACGGATTACGCTTAGCCTCAGCATCCCAGGCCCATGGACGTTGTTTCTCTTTCGGCTCGTGAGCATATGGATAAGGGAAACAATCGGGGCACCAGTGACCACCAAGCAAGATCAGGCGTGGACTGGCTTCAAACGTGTGACCTTCAGCGCACTGCCATTTTAGCGGCGTATCCCAATCGCCTTTCTTCATAGTCTTGCTCAGGCACTTACCGCCGCGGAAAGCAGCTACCTGTTGCATGTCTTGAATGGTGAATTCCTCGCGAGGTTTGGTCTCATCGTAACCATGGTCCATCAGCACAATCTCTTCGCTATTGTGGCTCAGGTCCATATGTTTCCAATCGGGAATAGCCTTGTAGGCCTCCAGACTGCCGTAGTAGGCATGAATGCGTTGCTCCTTGTTGTTCTTGATCCACCATTGAGTGCCATGCTCTTTGCTGTTGGCCATAAACCACATAGCGGCTTTGACACAATGTGGGAAGAGTTTGGCAATGCGTGTCTTGGCAGCAAACTTGATACCACCCGGCAGTGATTCTGCTTTGGCCATTTGTGCAAAATACTCCTTAATCGGCACATTGGCACGGAAGTGCAGATAATTCTCCAGTTTATCGCCATCAGCATACCACATACCATGAAAATTGCGGGTGGTGAACCAGTTGGCATTGAATATCTTCTCCGGTTTCGGGCATCCGATACAATCGAGCAAGAGACACTCAAACTCATAGTTGCTCAGTCTGTACTCTTTGCCGGAACCGATATTGTAGTAATTCTTCCAGAATTCTTCCGGCACCTCAGGACGACATACGCGCTCCAGCAGACGACCGCTGTCTTCTACCGTAGCCCATTCCAACACGCCACGTACGGGCACATGGAACATAATCGGGTCGTAGTTCTTCAGAATAGCAGGGTAGAGTATGCCCGACTGGCGCAGACTAACCCATGTCTTGATTCCTGAATTGGTGATGATACGCTCTGCCAATGCTTTTGTTAATCCGTAATGGTCGTATGCCGACACACAGATTGGATCGCCTGCACGACCCCAATGAAGCGGCTCACGGCGATCGCCCATCTGGGCCACAGAACCAATATACACTACTTTCGGCTGCTTGTCTTCCGGCTGTGCCAGAATAGCCTGCGTGATGTTTTTCGCGGCCGTGATATTGGTACGCAAAGTGGCTTTCGGACGATAGTCCGCCTGCGGCGAAACCATTCCACCTACGTGCAAAACGATGTCACTGCCCGTTACACCTTTCAGTACATCTTCATATTTGGTCAAATCGCCCCAGATAACGGTCAGCTGTGGATGGCTGGCCATCAGCGGAGCTAGCAGTTCTTTGTTCTTTTGGCTTGGGCGAGCTAAGATACGCAAGTTGTATTTCTTCGGATAGCTCAGTATCTCTTGCATACCCGCATAACCCATTGTGCCGGTCGCGCCGGTCAGAAAAACAGTAGTCTTTGCCATATATTATAATTTTTAACTTTTAACTTTTAATTTTCACTTTCTCATCCATCGGGTCATCCGATTGAAACGTTCCTTGGCTTTGCTTTTTACACTAGCACGCCACAGTGCTTCTTCTTCGGCTTCGTTCGTCAGTTGGCGGTAAGCGGCATTGGCATCGTGATCGCTGATAACCAACAACTGGTCGCCTATGGCCAAAGTGCTATCGCCCGTTGGCACAAAGAAATCATCTCCGCGACGAACCATGACAATCAGCGTATGAGGTGGCATCTTCAGTTCTCGCAGAGTATAACCGCTAACCAGCATGTCTTCAGTCACTTCCAGTTCATGCGCGGTAGATTGAATCTCGTCAGGCAGATCCATGTCAAAGTGCTGCAGTTTGCGGGTTTCGTCTGGTGGAGTGGCCAAATCCAGTCGGCGGGCCAAAGTAGTGAGAGTTGTTCCTTGCGCCAAGAGCGAAACAATGGTGCAAAGGAATACAACATTAAATATCATGTCCGCGTTAGGAACTCCTTGTGCTTTGCACATGATGGCAAAAATGATAGGCACAGCACCTTTCAACCCCACCCAACTCAGCATCAAATGATCGCGAGTGTGATAACGGCGGAAAGGTAACATACAGCTCAGCACGGCTATTGGACGAGAAATCAGTATCATTACAATACTGATAATTAGGCATGGCAGCCAAACTTGCAATTGCAGTAATTCTGTTGGATGCACCATCAGACCTAACATCAGGAACATAGACAATTGACTCAACCATGTTAATCCGTTGAAGAACGCTTTGGTTTGACGTTTGCGGGTAAACTTGCTATTACCGATAATCAGTCCGCCAACATATACTGCCAAGTATGTGTTTCCTTGTAGATAATACGTGATGGAGAAAATGAAAATGCATGCGGTCAAAACCATGATGGGATAGAGCGCTTCGTTCGCCAATTGTACGCGCCGCATCAGCAACACCAGTCCTTTGCCCAAAGCGAAACCGAGAACTGTTCCCATAACCAGTTGTACCACAATCGTTTGCACAATCGGCAGGCCTTCCACATGCTGTGTGTTGGCCAGTACAACACCGATGAGCGTAGTGGTCAATACGTAAGCCATCGGGTCATTTGCTCCGGATTCCAATTCCAACAACGGACGCAGATTGTGTTTGAAACCAATATTGTGCGTTCGCATGATGGAGAATACGCTAGCCGAATCAGTCGAAGACAGAGTAGCGGCCATCAGTAGTGCCAACCAGATAGATACGCTCGCTACCGCATTCAGCCAACCGAAGATGTAATAAATAATAACGCCCGTTATGATGCACGTCAGCAATACGCCTACTGTAGCTAGCGTGATACCCGGACCGAGTACAGATTTGATGTCGCTGATTTTGGTGTCTAGTCCACCGGAAAACAGAATGATACACAGCGCTAATGTGCTGAGTGCTTGCGCAGTACCGATCTCTATCTGGATTCCGTCTCCACCGAAAAAAGCACCTACGCCATCCGAGCCAAACAGCATTCCCACAGCTAAAAATAGCAACAAGGCTGGCACACCAAACTTATAGCCAATCTTATCCGCAATAATGCTGATAAAGAACAGCAACGACAATATCAACAGCACAAATTCGATCTGCATAACTTACTTCTTCGCTTTCTTTCCCAGTAGAAATTCGTCGATAATGTTGACAATATTTTCTTTCGGATACAGACCTTTCAGCAGAATAGGCTTACCTTCCTTAGGAATATACATCACTTGCGGAAAACTGCTAATGCCGAACACATAAGCCAGTTCTTTTTCACGCTCTGTATCCACTTTGTAGAATGTGACTAGTCCGCAATAGGTCTGACTCAGTTCCTCCATGATAGGCGCCAAACGCTTGCACGGACCGCACCAAGTGGTATAGAAATCGATGACGCACGGTTTTTCGCCATCGTATTTCCATTCTTTGTTGGTCTTGTAGTCAAAAATCCGCTGGCGGAATTGATCTGTCGTTAGATATACAACATCTTCTGCCATTGTGGGCAGCAAGAGACCTATCAACAAGGTGACTGTAATAATGAATCGTTGCATAATAATCTCAATTTGGGTACAAAATTACTACTTTTTTCTCACATACGCAAATAATTATGCAAAAACCACACCAAAATTTGCATATATGCAAAATTTGTAGTACTTTTGTGGCGGAAATATCCACCGGAGTGGTCGAGAAGTTAACGAGACATTTACCTGACAATATCGTGAGCAAATCAGACTAACGACAGACTAACGACAGACTATCGAGTCGAGACAATATCCTAACATGGACCAGAATATTCATAGCGCGTTAACATCCATCGCATCAGCCTATCAATCGCAACAAGTGGTTGTTGTCACAACGACCGAAGTCAGTGCTTGTCGGCCGGAAATTGGAGCATTGCCTTATCCTGTTTTGGTGTTGCCTGGCGGAGAGGAGAACAAATCCTTGGCCCTCGTGCAGCGTATCTGGGATTTTTTGCTCGAACACTCGGTTACGCGCAGCGGTTTGCTGATTTGCATTGGTGGTGGTGTGCTAACCGATATTAGCGGTTTTGCGGCAAGTACTTACAAGCGAGGCATTGACTATGTCAATGTACCTACCACTTTGCTGGCCATGGTTGATGCTTCCACGGGAGGCAAAACGGGCTTCAATTACGGTGGTCTGAAAAATAGTATCGGTACATTCTGCCAGCCTAAACAGACCATCATTTGTCCTTCGTTGTTGGACACTTTGCCTGCCAATCATCTCTTGAGCGGCATGGCAGAAATGTTCAAAACGGGTCTGCTGAACGAGTCCCTTTGGAATGCTCTTTTGCGATACGATATTGAGCGAATGGATATAGACCAACTCACGCCGCTGATAACTGATTGTGTGCGGGTTAAGGAGCAGATTGTGAAGTCTGATCCGCAAGAATCCGGACTGCGCAAGGCGCTGAATTTCGGTCACACTTTCGGTCATGCTTTAGAGGAAATTTCTCTCTCGGATACTTCTTCCAATGGACTGCTTCACGGCTATGCCGTGCTTTATGGAATGATTGCTGAATTATTCCTGAGCGTTACTTTGCTTGGAATGCCGCGCGAACCACTTCAGCAACTGACACAACGCATGTTGCAATTCTACGGCCGCATTCAGTGTTCGTGCAAAGATCGTGATCGGCTCATCAACCTCATGCGACAAGACAAGAAAAACGAGCGTGTCGAAGACATCAATTGTACGCTGTTGCAAGCTGTCGGACAGCCTCGTATCAACCAGATTATCACGCCAGAACAGGCGGCTGAGGCTTTCGACTATTTATTCAGTTTGTAGTTGAAAATGCACGCAAGTCTTGCACATGTCGAAAAAAAGCAGTAAATTTGCACGCAAATTTGACAATTAACAAAATTTAACCAATATGATAATCGATAAATTAGAGAATGCGGACTGGTATTTTGATACCGTGCCTGGATTAGAACAATTCATCAAATTCTTCCAATCGAACGATTTGGAGGAACTCCCTGCATGTAAGATTTTTTTGGATGGAAACGACTTGATTGTTAATATCAACGACTTCAAAGGGAAAGAAGAATCCAAATGCCGTATGGAGGCACACAAAGATTATATTGACATCCAGATTCCGCTTGGCGCTGATGAGACAATGGGATGGAAGGCACAAGTAGATTGCCAGGAAGTAACGCAAGAATACGACGAGGGCAAGGATGTAGAATTCTATGGCGACAAAGCCACAGTCAAATTTGTTGTTCCGGCCGGACATTTTGCTGTTTTCTTCCCATCAGATGCACATCAGCCGGGTATTGCTCCGGGCAAAGAGTATCGAAAGATCATTGTCAAGGCTAGAGTGAATCAATAAGTACTTAACCACGAAAAACACACAATATTATGGCAACATGTAGAAAGTCGAAACAGTCGATTTCAAAGCCGCAATTGCGACTGGTAGAACGCGACCCGTATCTGCAACCTTATGCGGACGCGTTGCAAGGTCGTTACGATTATGCTCTGCGCAAGGAGCAGGAAATAACTGGTGGACAACCGCTGTCCGAATGGGCTTCCGGCTATCTCTATTTTGGTCTGCACAAGACGGCTGATGGATGGGTGCTCCGCGAATGGGCACCGAATGCAACAGCTATTTATATCAAGGGTGACATGAACTCTTGGGAGAAAAACGAACACTATCGTTTGCAACCTAAGGAGAATGGCGTTTGGGAAATCACATTGCCCGAACGTGCTCTGCAGCACGGCCAGTACTATCGCCTTTTGGTGGAATGGAACGGCGGATGGGGAGAACGTATTCCGAGTTATGTACGCCGCGTTGTGCAAGACGACCAAACCAAGATTTTCTCTGCACAGGTATGGGACGAACCGGAATATCAATGGCAAAATCGCAAGAAATCGAAGAAAGGTTTTGGTCAGGACGGACTCTATATCTACGAGTGTCATATTGGTATGTCGTCCGAGCAGGAGAAAGTGAACTCGTATGAGGAATTCCGTCGCGATGTGTTGCCGCGTATCCAAGCGTTGGGGTATAATTGCATCCAAATCATGGCTATCCAGGAGCATCCGTACTATGGATCGTTTGGATATCATGTATCTAATTTCTTTGCTGCTAGTAGCCGATTTGGTACGCCTAACGAACTGAAGGCATTGATTGACGATGCACACGGACGTGGCATGTATGTCATCATGGACCTGGTGCATAGTCATGCCGTAAAGAACGAACTCGAGGGACTGGGCAATTTTGATGGTACGGGTTATCAGTATTTCCATGATGGTGGTCGTCGCGAACATCCGGCTTGGGATAGTCTGTGCTTCAATTATGGCAAGAACGAAGTACTGCATTTCTTGCTCTCCAATTGCAAGTTCTGGCTCGATGAATATGATTTCGATGGTTATCGCTTCGATGGCGTGACTTCGATGATCTATCGTAGTCATGGTTTGGGCGAAGATTTCAATGGCTATGGGAGCTATTTTAATGGTAATGAAGATGGCGATGCGTTGATGTACTTGACACTTGCCAACAAGCTAATTCACCAAGTTAAACCGTACGCCATTACGATAGCAGAAGAGATGTCCGGTATGCCGGGTCTCGCTTGTCCGCAAGCCGATGGAGGTGTTGGATTCGACTATCGTCTTGCAATGGGTATCCCTGACTTCTGGATCAAGTATATCAAGGAAGTGAAGGACGAAGATTGGAAAGCAGGACATATTCTCTACGAGATGACTAATCGCCGCGAGGATGAAAAGACGATCAGTTACGCGGAGAGTCACGACCAAGCCTTGGTAGGCGATAAGACTATTATCTTCCGTCTCGTCGATGCAGATATGTACTGGCACTTTGAGCATGGCCATGCCAACTATATGGTAGATCGCGGTATTGCACTCCACAAGATGATACGACTCATCACGGCTTCTACTATCAACGGTGGATATCTCACCTTTATGGGCAATGAGTTTGGTCATCCTGAGTGGATCGATTTCCCGCGCGAAGGAAACGGTTGGAGTTATAAATATGCCCGCCGTCAGTGGAGCTTGGTGGACAATCCTAACTATTTCTTCTCCGATCTCAACCGCTTCGACGAAGCGATGATTCACCTGCTGCGCGAACACTTGCATACTGTGAAGGATGAGTGTGGCAAACACCTGCCTTGGGTGATGAAATGGTGGGACAACGAGGGAGACCAAGTAGTTGCATACCAACGTGGAGACTTGCTGTTCGTCTTCAACTGGAATGGACAAAAATCCTTCCCTGATTACGGTATCCTTGTGCCGGAAGGAAAATATCGCGTAGTGCTGAATACCGATGCTAAAGAGTTTGCCGGATTTGGCCTCAGTGATGATTCGGTGGAGCACTTCACGCAGCATGACAATCTTTATGCAAAGGATGGTAAAGGTTGGCTCAAGATGTATATCCCGGCAAGATGCGCTATTGTATTGCAAAAAATAGACTGATATGAAAATAACAAAACAAATTCTTGTTGCGCTCTGCGCACTGTTGGCTCTGACTGCATGTCATAAGGAGAAAATCGATGTCAAGGCCGAGTATGAACGACTCTATGAGAATGCTTCGGCAGCATACGAAAACGCCACCACAATGGAAGAGATGGAGGCTAGTTATCAAAAACTGATAGATTCCACTTATCTGCTTCTGGAAGCAAACATGGGCGAACCTTACACGGATACCCTTTTCGTTCAGAATTACTATATGTTGTCTTTGGAGCAACGTACCACTCTGTTCGAGAAGATGCCGGCAGCAATGAAAGAGAACGAGGATATAGCAGAACTGCAAAAGAAATTCCTCGTTGAAATCGCAACTTCTGCGGGTAATCCTTATACCGATTTCATCTCGCTCACTCCGGAAGGAGAAGAATTGGCTTTAAGCGATTTGGTAGGTAAAACCGATTATGTGCTTGTCGATTTCTGGGCTTCCTGGTGCCGCCCTTGCCGCCAACTTCTGCCGGTTCTCAAAGAGATTTATGCGTCTCAACCGAAAGGTCATCTGCAGATTTTGGGATGCAGCGTTGACAAGGATGAGGCTGCATGGCGCACGGCTCTTGCCGAAGAAGAACTGCCTTGGCCGCAGATTCGCGATGGCCGAGAGGGTAACTATATTTGCGCTGATAAATATGCGGTAATGTTTATTCCTACCACTATCTTGATTGATAAGGAGGGAATGATTGTTGCCCGCAATCCGGAAGAACCCGAATTGGAAGAAATTTTGTTAGGAGAATAAATAAATCGTAAAGAATAATGAGAGTAATTATCGAACCTTCGTATGACCTGCTGAGCCAGTGGGCTGCGAATTATGTGGCTAAACGTATCAACGAGTTTGGCCCGAAGGAGAGCGCTCCTTTTGTACTGGGTCTGCCTACTGGCAGTTCGCCACTGGGAATGTACAAAGCGCTGATTAAATTGAACCAAGAAGGAAAAGTGTCGTTCCGCAATGTGGTAACATTCAATATGGATGAGTATGTTGGTCTGCCCGAAGAGCATCCTGAGAGTTATCATAGTTTCATGTGGAATAATTTCTTCAATCATATCGACATCCGCAAAGAGAATGTGAATATCTTGAATGGCAATGCCGCAGACCTGGAGGCGGAATGCGCACGCTATGAGGCTAAGATCAAGCAGTTTGGTGGCATTCATCTTTTCCTCGGTGGTATTGGTCCGGACGGGCACATAGCATTCAACGAACCGGGTTCGTCGCTCTCTAGCCGTACGCGTAAAAAAGAGTTGACTACTGATACGATTATTGCCAATAGTCGTTTCTTTGAAAACGATGTCAACAAAGTACCTAAAACGGCTCTTACCGTGGGTGTGGGAACTGTGATGGATGCGAAGGAAGTGCTGATCGTTGTGAATGGTCACAACAAAGCTCGTGCTTTACAGCACGCTATCGAAGAACCGATTAGTCATATGTGGACGGTTTCTGCACTTCAGATGCACCAACACGGCATCATCGTTTGCGACGAAGCAGCCTGCGAGGAACTCAAACTCGGCACATACAAGTATTTCCGTGATATTGAACGCAACAACCTTGATCCGAAGACGTTACTATAATGTTAGAAATCTATAATTCCCTATCTCGTCTTAAAGAAGAGTTCCGCCCGTTGCACGAAGGACACGTGGGCATGTATGTTTGCGGTCCTACTGTCTATGGCGATGCCCATTTGGGCCATGCACGTCCGGCTATTACCTTCGATTTGCTGTATCGCTATTTGCTGCATCTTGGCTACAAGGTGCGTTATGTGCGCAACATAACCGATGTCGGGCATCTCGAGCATGATGCAGATGAGGGCGAAGACAAAATAGCAAAAAAAGCACGACTTGAGCAACTCGAGCCGATGGAAGTGGTGCAATATTATACCAACCGCTATCATCGTGATATGGCTGCTCTCAATGTGTTGCCTCCATCTATCGAACCTCATGCTTCGGGCCATATCATTGAGCAGATTGCTTTCGTGCAGAAGATACTTGACCATGGTTATGCATACGTCGCCAATGGTTCAGTCTATATGGACGTGGAGAAATATGCTAAGGATTATCCTTATGGCAAATTGTCCGGACGTAACCTCAACGATATCGTTACCGAGACACGCGAACTAGATGGTCAGGCGGAGAAAAAGCACAGTTACGATTTTGCACTTTGGAAGAAGGCTTCGCCCGAACATATCATGCATTGGCCGAGCCCATGGTCAGAAGGATTTCCCGGTTGGCATATGGAGTGTTCTACTATGGGAACCAAATATCTGGGCGAGCAGTTTGATATTCACGGAGGTGGCCTTGATCTGATCTTCCCGCATCATGAGGCAGAGATTGCCCAATCGTGTGCTGCGCTTGGCCATGAGTCGGTTCACTATTGGATGCACAATAATATGATTACCATCGCAGGTAAGAAAATGGGCAAGAGCTACAACAATTTCATTACGTTGGAGCAGTTCTTTAGTGGTGAGCATCCATTATTGAGCAAGCCGTTTGGCCCGATGGTGATTCGATTCTTCATTCTGCAGGCTCATTATCGTTCGACAGTCGATTTCTCGTCTGAGGCACTTGAGGCGGCAGAGAAGGGTTTGCAACGTATGCAGGAAGCATATGCGCGCCTCTTGAAACTGCAGGCAGGTCCAAAAACTTCCGTTGAAATCGACAATTTGCGTAAGCGTTGCCAAGAGGCGATGGACGATGATCTAAATTCGCCGTTTGTAATAGCAGCACTTTTTGATTCGGCGAAAGCCATCAATACGGTTTGGGACGGCAAGGGCACTATCAGCGAAGTCGATCTCGCTGAATTGCGTGATGTATGGAAGACCTACGCTATTGATATTCTTGGTTTGCGTTTGGAGGAACAAGATGCAGGTGATTCCAAACTGAAAGCATTCGGTGGCGCTATCGACTTGCTGCTTGGCATTCGTTTGGAAGCTAAGCAAAACAAGGATTGGGCAACTAGCGATAAGATTCGCAACGAACTCACCGCGCTAGGTTTCCAAATCAAAGATACGAAAGACGGCTTCGAATGGAGTCTCTAAAAGAGAAATATCATTGGTATAAGAAGGCGCTATGGGTGCTTGCCGCCCTGGCCCTTCTTCCGTTTGTGATTATTCCTTTTTGGAAATGCAGTGGACCGGAGGAACAGGAGGAAACGATTGTAGAAGATAATTTGGTAGCTTATCCCGGTCGTACCTTCAGTTACAAACTCAAGTTCAACGATTTGCAATCTCGTCAGCATGAGGTAGCAAGTCGCATTGGCCTGCCGCGCCCACCGCAAGACAGGGCGGATGCAGCATCCATGCGGAAGCAATTGGTAGAAATCACTACGTGCGATAATTACGTGGTGGACAGTTTGACCCATTCGGTGCCTTACCTGATTCCTTCTGCCAAACGTGAACTAGATTCTATCGGTGCGGGCTTTGCTGATATCCTTCAGCGAAACAACTTGCCGCATTATCGCTTCTATGTAACATCTGTTTTGCGTACGCAAGAAGATATACGATATCTGCAGAAGAGCGGCAATATCAATTCTGTAACTCAGTCATGCCATTGCTACGGCACTACTTTTGACCTCGCGTATATGCGTTATGATAAGGTAACGCGCACGCGCGACTACATGCACGAAGATAATCTGAAATTAGTGTTGGGGCAGACATTGCTGAATGAGCAACGCAAGGGGAGAATATTTGTCAAGTACGAAGCGAAACAGTCATGTTTCCATATTACCGTGCGGCAATAGCCCTTCGTTCTCTAACAATCATCAGAGCTTCCTCGCGTATATCGTCAGGAAGCTCTATTTGTCTTAGTTGCAGGCTGCGACACCAGCCAGGAACATCGTTTTCCGGAAGAGTATTGAATACCTGACGAATAGCTTCGTGCTGTTCTTGGGTATAATTGGCGGGATTTATTCCTGCTAACTCATCCAATTCTTCGTCATCGTAATATTCGGGCTTAGCATCCGATTGCAGCAATGTCTCCTTTTCGCAAACCAGGTGCATTCCACAACATTCGCCCTCGGTTGGCGTTGGAACAGTAGTGGCTTTGGGCGCGCGCTTTTTTCTACGTTCATGCAGTTCTGTCGCAATTAAGACAAAGAGCGCTAATGCTATGAAGATAATTAGAGGAATCATTCGTCTCCTTCAACCACATCTTCCTCAATGCGGAGGTTGTCGATAATAAAGTTCTGACGTTCGGTTGTGTTTTTGCCCATGTAGTAAGCCAGCAAATCACTTACCTTGTCATCCTTGCGAAGCATGACTTGGTCCAAACGGATGCCTGCTCCGATAAATTCCTTGAACTCTTCCCAAGAAATCTCACCCAGACCTTTGAATCGTGTGATCTCCGGATTCTTAATCTCGTTCAGCGCTGTCAGACGTTCCTCTTCGCTATAGCAATAGCGAGTCTGATTCTTGTCTTTGACGCGGAAGAGAGGTGTCTGCAGAATATAGACGTGTCCTTTCTTAACCAGATCCGGGAAGAACTGCAGGAAGAAGGTCAACATCAGCAAGCGAATGTGCATACCATCGACATCGGCATCGGTAGCGATGATCACTTTGTTGTAACGCAATTCGTCCAATCCATCTTCTATGTTCAGAGCCGATTGCAGGCAATTGAATTCTTCATTCTCATATACCACCTGTTTGGTCAGTCCGAAACAGTTCAGCGGTTTGCCTCGTAGCGAGAATACGGCCTGGGTACGGACATCGCGGCTTTTTGTGATACTACCGGAAGCGGAAAGACCCTCGGTGATGAAAATGCTACTCTCCAAACGCAAATCTTCGTCAGAATCTTTGGACGGGCGAACCGGTTTCGGATCATTCAGGTGAATCTGGCAATCGCGTAACTTAGGATTGTTGATGAGGTTCTTCTTTGCTCTTTCGCGTGCATTCTTCGAAACAGCGGCAATGGCTTTACGCTCTTTCTCGCTGTCCTGTATTTTTTGCAACATTACCTCTGTTATCTCCGGATGTTTGTGGAGATAATTGTCGAGTTGCTGTTTGACAAAATCATTGACGAATTTGTTGACACTCAGTCCGCCTGTCGGTGACATATCTTTCGAACCCAGTTTGACTTTGGTCTGGCTCTCGAATACAGGCTCTTCCACATTGATGGCAATAGCACCCACAACGCCGTTTCGGATATCGGACAGGTCTTGATTCTTGTTGAAAAACTCCTTGATAGTACGGCCGATGGCCTCGCGATAAGCGGCTTGGTGTGTTCCTCCTTGTATGGTGTGCTGGCCGTTTACGAACGAATAATACTCGTCTCCGTTTTGATCCGTATGGGTCAGTGCGATCTCAATATCTTCGCCCTTGATGTGAATAATCGGGTAGAGTGGTTCTACGGTCATATTCTCGGTCAAAAGATCCAACAGACCGAACTTCGAAACGAATTTCTGGCCGTTGTAGACGAGCGTCAGACCGGTATTCAGATAAGCATAGTTGCGAAGCAGTTCCTCAATGTAATCATCGCGGAATTTGTAGTTCTCAAACAGCCCCTTGCTGTTGTCCGGCACAAACTCAATCACCGTGCCTCGTTTCTCCGGACCATTGTATTCCTGAATATCGGTATCGGAAACCAGATGGCCTTGTTTGAACACGGCTTTGCGGGTCTTGCCTTCACGGAAAGACTGTACGCTAAATTCCATAGAAAGTGCATTCACGGCTTTGGTACCCACACCGTTCAATCCGACAGATTTCTTGAAAGCTTTGCTGTCGTATTTACCACCGGTGTTCAGCAACGATACGGCTTCTACCATCTTGCCTAAAGGAATTCCGCGGCCATAGTCTCTCACGCGAACACGTCCATCATGGATGTCCACATCTATCACTTTGCCTTCACCCATACGGAACTCGTCGATAGAGTTGTCTATCGTCTCTTTGACTAATACGTAGATACCATCATCACTATGGGAACCATCACCGAGTTTTCCGATGTACATACCCGGACGACGACGAATGTGCTCACGATCATCAAGATGGATGATATTTTCGTCGCCGTAGGAAGTTTCTACGGGTGTTTTAGGGGTTTCGTCTATTTCTGCCATACTATCCCAAATTAAAATCGGGCACAAAAGTACACAAAAAAAATGAATTATGCAAATTTTTGCATAAATAAATCTATTTTAGCGGGGAAATTAGAGCAATCCGCGGTCCTTGGCCAATTGCATCAGATAGGCTTTCGCGGGCTCGTATTCGTTAGGAATAATGCCATCGAGAATAGCATCTTTGATTGCCATCTTCAGTTCGCCCACGGTAGAACACGGTTCCAGGTGGAGAATCTCCATGATTTCATCGCCTTTGACAGGTGGTTGGAAATTGCGTATGCGGTCCCGTTCTTCCAGTTCCACCATCTTCTCTCTAACTAACTGATAGTTCCGATGGAATCGGGCTTTTTTCTCCTCATTGCGACTGGTGATATCGGCATCGCAGAGGAGCATGAGATCGTCAATATCGTCACCTGCTTCGAAGAGCAAACGGCGAACTGCGCTATCGGTTACGGTGTCTTCTATCAGATTGATGGGGCGCATGTGCAAATCTACCATTTTGCGGACATACTCCATCTTCTCGTTTTGCGGCAGTTTCATCTTAGCGAAGATGCGCGGCACCATTTTCGCGCCCAAGTAATTGTGGTTGCGGAAAGTCCATCCATTCTGCGCATCCCATGCTTTGCTTTTGGGTTTTCCGATGTCGTGTAACAGAGCCGCCCAACGCAGCCACAAGTCTTTTTCCGCTAACCGCTGGCTATCTGCTACATTATCTAGCACTTGCAGCGTGTGGTAGAATACATCTTTATGCCCGCGCCCGCCCTTTACTTCTATGCCTTTCAGCGCAGCCAGTTCAGGGAAGATGAGTGGCAGAAGTCCGGTTTTGTCGAGCAAGAGCCATCCCTCCGAGGGCTTGCGACTAAGCATGATTTTGTTTAGTTCGTCCGCTATGCGTTCGCGCGTGATGATCTCAATACGTTTCGCGTTGCGCGCGATGGCATCGAAAGTCTCCGGATAGAGATTGAATCCCAATTGCGTAGCAAAACGGATAGCCCGCATCATGCGCAACGGATCGTCGCTGAAAGTAATGTCCGGATCTAGTGGCGTGCGAATGATACAACGCTCTAAATCCCCGATTCCATCGAAAGGATCTAGCAATTCGCCGTATCGATTTTTGTTCAGACAGATGGCCATCGCATTGATGGTAAAGTCGCGGCGATCTTGGTCTTCTTGCAGCGTTCCATCTTCCACTATCGGATTGCGGCTATCATGCCGATAACTCTCGCGCCGCGCGCCAACAAATTCCAGCTCCAGGTCTTTGCGTTTGACTTGCGCTGTTCCGTAGGTTTTGAAGATAGACAAATGCGCTCCGCGTCCCAAACGCTTCGCTACGGCTTCTGCCAGCGCAATACCCGAACCAACCACCACCACATCTATATCGGTGCTCTCGCGATGCAGAAATAGGTCACGCACCCAACCGCCAATCACATAGCAATCGAGTCTGAGTTTATCCGCTTCTTCGCCCACCAGATGAAGAATAGGTAAGTTGATTTTTTCTTGATTAATGACCATTGTCTGACCTTTGCGGCTGCAAAGGTAATACTTTTTCTTGACATAGGCAAATTTTTGCGAATAGATAATTTTCAAAATCACGGGATAATATACTTTGTATATTATAGGTATGTGTAGGATACGTGATTGTCTCGGTATTGTCAGGTAAACGTCTCGTCAATAAAATGACCAAAATCTCTTCTGAGCCTAGAAACTGTAAGGCCTGAGAGCGGGTTTATGAATATGCGTTTTTATCTAGTAGGATTAGTTAAAATGAATTTTTTCTTTGAAAAATTTGGTCAATTGAAAAATTTGTAGTAATTTTGCGCGCTTTTTCGAGTAAAAAGCACTAACAATTATTGTTTAACTCGGACAGACAACTCGTGAAGTTGCAAGTCCCACAAATCAAAAAGTCTAAATGGCAACAAAGATTCGTTTGGCTCGTTATGGTCACAAAGACTATGCTTTCTACCACATCGTAGTAGCAGACAGCCGCTCGCCACGTGATGGCAAAATTATCGAACGTCTCGGTTCGTTCAACCCTAACACCAACCCTGCAACCGTAATCCTGAATTTCGATCGCGCTCTGTACTGGGTAGGCGTAGGCGCACAACCGACAGACACCGTACGTACAATCCTTTCTAACGAAGGTGTGCTGCTGATGAAGCACTTGAACGGCGGTGTAGCCAAAGGCGCATTTAGCCAAGAAGAGGCTCAAAAGCGTTTCGACGCTTGGAAGGCAGAGAAAGATGCCAAGAACGGCAAGATCAGCAAAGCTGAGGCAGAGAAGAAAGCTGCTGCAGAGAAGGCTCTCCTCGCTCAAGAGGTTGAGACCAACAAGGCAAAAGCCGCTGCAATTGCTGAGAAGCGTGCTGCCGCTGCTGCAGAGTTGGCTGCTGCCGCTCAAGAGGCTGCTCAAGAGGCTGCCGCTGCAGAGGCTGAGGCTAATGGCGAAGAGCCCGCAGAGGAAATTCCTGCAGAGGAACCCGCTGTTGAGGAGCCAGCCGCAGAAGAAGCTGCTGCTGAAGAGCCTGCTCAAGAAGAGGCCGCTGAGTAAGATCAGTTGTTTTCTCGAGAAAAGAAGTCTAAAACGAAAGTTTTGGGCTTTTTTTTTTGCTTATGTCAAAAAAAAGTTGTAACTTTGCGCACTTTTCGTGCGCAGGAGTTCAAAAAAGCAATGAATAAAGTAACAGTCATAATGCCGAATTACAACCACGCTCCGTATCTTAGGGAGCGCTTGGAAAGTATTTTTGCGCAAGATTATCCGAACAAGGAAATTATCCTGTTGGATGATGCTTCTACGGACGATAGTACTGCTATTCTCCGTGAGTATGCTGAGCGACCGGAAGTGGTGGGCTTGATAGAAAGTGAAAAAAATTCTGGCAATCCGTTCATTCAATGGCAAAAGGGATTGGAACGAGCCACGGGCGACTATGTTTGGATTGCCGAGAGCGATGACGTGGCAGAACCGACATTGTTGTCGCGATTGGTGGCTGCTCTGGAAAAGAAACAGGCAGTGTTGGCATTTTGCGGAAGTCAGTGGATTGATGAAAATGGGCAAACTATCAAACGAAGTAGAGACCGCGTGTGGAGAAAAGATTTTGCGATGGATGGCGAGTTGTTTGTGCGGGATTATCTGCTTGGCTATACCAATATATGCAATGCTTCGGCGGTTTTGTTCCGACGTGATGCGGCGCTACAGATTGACATGGAACAAGTGGCGCAATTCTCCGCAAGTGGTGATCGCCTGTTCTGGATCAGGATGGCATTGCAAGGACGAGTAGCGTACGTGGCGACCAAACTCAATCGTTTTCGTCAGCACACCAACAAAGTATCATCGGGAGCGGAGTCCAAAGGATTGAATATCGTTCAAGACCATGAGATATACCGTTTGATAGCACCGCAGTTGCATCTAACGAGTCAGGAGAAACGTATCATCTGCGGCTATCACTGGAAAGCTATGCATCGTTCGACTGTTTCTGAAAAAGGGCGCCAAAATGCATTGGCCGCGTGGGGCAGCGAACCTGAGTTTGGACGATTGTCATTCTTGTTCTATCTTCTCCACCGGGCACAAGAGAAATGTTGACCTACCTGTTCAATATTGCTTTTGCCATTGTCGCAACAGTTTTGTTCCTCAATGCGCCTCTCAAATACGACTACAACTATTGTCTGCTGTTGATGTGTTTGTTCCTGGCGCAGAATGTGCTGTATTTTGCGACCAACAAGCGCAAGAATTGGTTGGGATTTGAGCTCTTCTTTGCAATTTCGTTCTTCTTGGTCAATTTCGTCTATCCGGTCTTTTATGTTCCGACACGGCCTTACTGGTCGTTCTTTGCTATGCCCTTCTGGGATGACGTGGTTACGCGTTGCGCGGCCTTGGCTTATTTCGGATATGCGTGGTATCTGCTAGGCGCGACTAAGATACTTCAACTCAATCGCGAAGAACCGGACGAGCCGACTTTCCAAATCGATCTGAATCAGTATCTCTGGTTCTTCGGTATAACAATTGTCGCTTGGCTACTCTTTGTGGTAACAGGTGGCTGGGCGGCTTTGCAGAGCGTGTATGCTAAAGGCGCGAATTTGCGCGATGTGGGTATTTACAGTTATTTTAACAATATTTTTACTATCGGTTGCTATTTGATGGCGATTTTTCTATTCCGCCTGAAAAAGCAAAAATGGTGGTTCTATCTGTTGGTGCTGTTGGCATTCATTTTCATTCTGCTATCGACCGGAAGTCGCCAGTTGGCAGTAGGTCTTTCGTTGATACTGATTGCCGGATTTAGCATGTATGTTTACCACCTGAAATGGTGGCATGTGGCAGCTATTATATTGGGAGGATCGATAGTCTTGTTCCTGGTGATGACCTTGCGTACAGAAGGAATGGATCTAGATGCATGGCAGGCCAAATTGGCACATACCAAACTGGAAAATTATTGGGATATCTACGAAGATTTGATCGTAAATGACCTGAATCTGTTTGTGCTGTACGACTACACCTTGCATCACGATCCTACATGGTTCCAGGGAATGCTATTGGACCTCAGTTCGCCTATTCCGGGGTTGGCGGGACACATAATTGCTACGGCTGATGTGCCTCACGAGATGTTGCATGGTGGAGATTTGCCTACTTATATTCTGCTAGGCCCGGATGCTGCGTGGGGAACGGGAACAAATATGGTAGGCGAGGCGTATCGTTCGTTTGGGTTGATCGGAACAGCCATTGCGATGTTCCTGATTGGCTTGTGGGTGAAAGAGAGTTTCTATCGCGCCAAGAACAATATCTACTGGTATCTGATGTATTTCTTACTGGTGGGTCATGCTCTGATTTATCCGCGTGCACCGCTTTTGTTCGATCCGCGTTTGGTAACATGGAGTCTGCTGCTATTGCTGATTGTGATAACTATCACACGCCATACTCCGCAAATCGTAGCGTGGTTGAATACTTTGTGGACGAAAAAGAAGGAGGAATCGGTATGAAAATTCTCTATTGCATTCCTCATCTCTATAATGCCGGAGGCATGGAGCGCGTGTTGACGCAGAAAGTAAACTGGCAGGCTGCTCATACGGAGCATACCTTTACTATACTGACTACAGAAAATACGCCGAAAGGTTTGTCGCAGACCTATTTCCAGCTGAGCGAGAAAGTAGATGTGGTTGCGCTCAATATTGACTTTAACGCTGATTATAACAAGCCGCTTTTCTCCAAATGGATCGGCCATATGCGTAGAATGCGGCAATACAAAAAGGCGTTGACGCAATTTATTCTGATTAATCAGATTGATTTGTGCATCTCTCTGGGAGGCAAAGAAATAGCATTTTTGTATACGCTTCCTTGCCGTACGATGGCAGAAATGCATTTTGCTAAGGATCAGCGTCGGCAATTGCTGGAAACAAATCATAAGAATTGGTTTTGGACTTGTTTAGGCAATATCCGAACGAGCCAATTGGTGCGTGCGGTCAAACCGTTGGAGAAACTGATTGTCTTGACAGAAAAGGATAAAACCGATTGGCAGTCATCCGGTTACAATAATGTGATAGTGATTCCTAATCCATGCAGTCTGGATGGGCAGAAAGTTTCGATGGAATCGAAGAAATCGAAGGTTGTGTTGGCTGTGGGACGTTTGCATGAGCAGAAAGGCTTTGACCTTCTTTTGCAGGCATGGCAACCCATAGAGAAGAAACATGCAGATTGGTCGTTACGCATAGTCGGAGAAGGCCCTCAACGCCATGCGTTAGAGAAACAGATTGCGGATTTTGCTCTGCGGCGCGTTGAGTTGGTCGGTCAAACCAGTGATGTGGTTGAGCAATATTCATCCGCCTCGCTGTATGTTCTTTCCTCTCGCTATGAGGGATTACCGTTAGCACTGATTGAGGCTATGTGGATGGGGCTGCCATGTATAGCTTTTGATTGTTTGCAAGGTCCGGCAGAACTTCTCGCCAACGGAAGAGGTTGGCTTGTCGCAAACGGAGATGTCAGAGCTCTTGGTCAGCGGATAGAATATGCGATAAAGCATCAAGATGAGGCGGCAGAGTTGGCGCAAAAAGCACAAGCCTTTGCGCAGCAGACATACAGTGAATCGGCTATTATGCCACAATGGGTTCAACTGATTGAATCATGAAAGTAATATACGATAATATCATATATTCTCTACAACGCTTCGGAGGCATATCCGTTGTGTGGAATGAACTCTTGTCAAGGGCGAAGAAGGATGGGGATCTTTCTCTGGAAATCCTAGACTATACACAAGGTAAAGAGTTGCGTTTCATGGAACGATATCGTGTGCCTGATTTCCGTGTAACAGGACCGGCCATTTTTCATTCCTCTTACTTCCGGATTTTGCCGCAAGCAGGTGTGTACAATGTGACGACCGTTCATGATTTGACTTATCATTTCTATCGTCATGGTCTGGCAAAAAAAGTGCATCTCTGGGAAGAGGAACGGGCGTTGAGAAATAGTGAGGCGGTGATATGCGTGAGTGAGAATACCAAGCGAGACTTATTGCATTTCTATCCGTGGGTAAAAGAGGCGAAAATCCATGTCGTATATAATGGCGTAGGGAACGAATTTTATCCGATGGAATCGGTAGAAAAGAAAGGTTATTTGCTCTTTATCGGAAATAGTCAGGTTGCATATAAGCGCTTTGATGTGGCGCAAGAAGTAGCGCGACAAACGGGGTTGGAATTAAGAATAGCCGCCAACGTGAGTCGCGAACAATTGAATACGATGTATAATGAGGCATTATGCCTATTGTACCCATCGGACTATGAGGGATTTGGGATACCTATTTTAGAAGCGCAGAAAGCCGGTTGCCCGGTTATAGCGCAAACCACATCTTCTATCCCCGAAGTGATAGGAGAGGGTGGATTTGTGGTAGCCCATGACACGACAGCGCGTATGGCAGAAGCTATGGCCGACAAAGTGCGGCAACTTCTGTCTCAACCTACCCAAACCATCATAGAGAAGGGAATGGAAAATGCTAAGCGTTTCTCTTGGGACAAGACCTACGCACAAACGAAACAAGTATATGAAAATATCTATTATAACCATAACATTCAATAGCGCGAAGACTTTGCAACGCACATTGGATAGTGTGCAGAATCAAACGTATGCCGATATTGAGCATATTCTGGTAGATGGCGCTTCTTCGGATGGCACTCGCGAGATGATTCAGGCATACGCCAAGAAGCGTGATAATGTGCGGTGGATATCCGAACTCGATGAGGGAATCTACAATGCACTGAACAAAGGAATTCGCATGGCGACGGGGGATGTGATAGGTTTTCTGCATTCAGATGATGTGCTGAATTCTTCCGATTCTATCGAACATATTGCGTCTGCTTTTTCCGACAAGAAGGTAGATGTGGTGTATGGCGATTTGCAGTATTGCCGTGGAGAGAAAGTGACTCGTAAATGGATTAGCAATGCTTATCGTCCATGCAGCCTGAAATACGGATGGATGCCACCACATCCGACAGTTTATTGTCGCCGTAAGGTGTATGATGAGGTTGGCCTGTACGATGAGTGGTTTCGTATCTCGTCCGATTACGATATGATGCTTCGCATCTTCATGGCAGGGTATCGTTCGTGTTATTTGCCCGAAGTGCTAGTTTGTATGGCCACGGGTGGTGCGAGCAACAAAGATACTCGTGCACGCTTGTCCAAGACACAAGAAGACTATATCGTTTTGAAGAAAAATCATGTGGGTGCGGGCTATCTGACGGTGGCTTGCAAGCAACTTCGTAAAATTCGTCAGTTTCTTCGCTAAATGCTCAATATCTCAATAGTTCTATATCATCCGAATTGGGAGCAAGAGGTTATTCCTCTTGTGGAGAAACTATTGCGTATCAAACATCTGCGCAAGATGTATCTGCTAGACAATAGCGAAGAACGGAAATCGGATGTTAAAGCGCAATTGCCAAGTTCGAAGGTTCGCTATATGTTTATGGGCGCGAACCTGGGATATGGCAAAGCGCATAATGTGGCATTGCGCGAGAGCGCATGGGCACAAACGGAATTGCATTTGGTCATGAATAGCGATGTGCAAGTTCGGGCTGAAGATATAGACGCTATGCATGATTGGATGATCGCCAATTTGCAAGTAGGCCTACTGATGCCGCGTGTATTGAATCCGGATGGCACACAGCAGTATCTGGCAAAACGATTGCCGACTCCGCTGGATGTGTTTGGCCGCAGGTTTCTTCCGAAACGCTTGATGGAACGCCGCAATAAACGCTACGAATTGCGTGACAAAGATCTGACGCGACCAATCAATGCTCCGTATCTGAGTGGCTGCTTTATGCTGCTGCGAACGACTGCAGCTGTCGAGGCGGGAATTTTTGATGAGCGCTACTTCATGTATCCGGAAGATATCGACCTAACCCGCTCGATCCATCGTAATTATCTAACTCTCTATTATCCGGAGTGGTCGATTGTACATACGCACGCCCAAGATTCCTATAAAAACAAACACATGCTCTGGATTCATATCCAAAACATGTGCCGTTATTTCAACAAATGGGGTTGGTTCTTCGATCGAGAGAGAAGAGAATTCAATCGCCTCTAATCCAGTTTCTTTATACCGAAATCAATCGATACGTGAGATATCCCGCGTAGACGATGAGTAACAAGGCGCCTGCCCAGCGTTGTATTTTACGTTCGTGGTTGATCTTGATGGCCAGCCATACAATGATACTGCCCAGAGCCACCATACAAGCATCTAGTTCGATTCCTTCGTAAACGGGTAGCGGACGAACTATTGCACTGGTTCCGAGTACGAAGAACACATTGAAGATGTTGCTGCCGAAAACGTTGCCGATAGCAATATCTGAGTTGTGCTTAGCGGCAGCAATAACTGAGGTGGCCAATTCGGGAAGAGAGGTTCCCAATGCCACAATCGTTAGACCGATGATAGCTTCTGAAACTCCGCAACGAACCGCAATATCCACGGCACTCTTGACGATGAGTTCTCCTCCTACGATTAGTCCGATGAAACCGAGAAGAATGAGCAATATGGCTTTCCATACGGCCATGGGTTTTACGGTTTCTGCTTGTGCATCTTCCGGATGGTCCTTAGCATGACGAAAAGTGTTGTAAAGGAAATACCCGAAAAGCAACAATAGGGTAACACCTCCAATACGGTCGATGCCGCGTTCGCTTGCACCGAAAGGATGGTTTACGACAACAAAGAGCAGCACCAAAATACCTGCGATGATCGACAGAGGTATATCGAAATCGCGGCTGCGTTTGCGCGAAACAATAGGATAGACTAGCGCGGTAAGACCCAGAATGACAAAGGTGTTGATGATGTTCGAGCCAAGGATATTGGTAATAGCTAAATCGGTTGTGCCTTCTGCTACAGAAACCATGTTGACCACAAACTCCGGCATCGAAGTGCCAAAGGCTACCACGGTCAAACCAATGACGAGGTCGGAGATGCCAAAACGTTTGGCAATGGCCGAAGCACCATCTACCAGCCAGTCGGCTCCCTTAACCAACGCAACGAATCCAACGATAATGAACATTATCGCCACCCAGATGCCATATGCTAACAGGTTTTGAATTAACTCCATCTTTATACATTAAATAGAAAGTGCATAATATCTCCATCTTGCACCAGATAGTCTTTCCCTTCGGTTGACAATTTGCCCGCTGCGCGACATTGTGCTTCGCCGCCAAGCGTGATGAAATCGTCGTATTTGATTACTTCTGCGCGGATGAATCCTTTCTCGAAATCGGTGTGAATCACTCCTGCGCATTGCGGAGCTTTGGCGCCGGCTTTGAATGTCCAGGCACGCACCTCGTCGCTTCCGGCAGTCAGGAATGTGCGGAGGTTCAATAGCGCATAAGCGGCTTTGATCAGTCGGTTAACGCCTGATTCTTGCAAGCCAATTTCTTCCAAGAACATTTGGCGCTCTTCGTAGGTTTCCAGTTCGGCTATTTCACTTTCGATTTTAGCAGCCAGTACCAGAACTTGTGCATCTTCGTCTTTGACTGCTTCTTTTACCTGATCCACATACGCATTGCCTGTAACCGCGGCTGCTTCATCCACGTTGCAAACGTACATCACGGGCTTGTTGGTCAGTAGGAACAAATCGCGTGCGGCAGCCTCTTGGTCTTTGTTGTCCAGTTCTACGGTGCGAGCATTCTTGCCTTGCGACAACGCTTCGCGATACTTAACCAGCACTTCCAGTTGCAGTTTGGCTTGTTTGTCTCCACCGGCTTTAGCTGCTTTCTCACATTTCTGGATGCGACTTTCTACAGTCTCCAGATCCTTGAGTTGCAACTCAGCATCAATAATCTCTTTGTCGCGTACGGGATTGACGGAACCATCTACGTGAACCACGTTTTCGTCATCGAAACAACGAAGCACATGAATGATAGCATCCGTTTCACGGATGTTGGCCAGGAACTTATTTCCCAATCCTTCGCCTTTGCTAGCGCCTTTGACCAAACCCGCAATATCCACGATTTCAACGGTAGTAGGAATCACACCGCGCTCGGGTTTGCAGATTTCACCGAGTTTGATCAGTCGCTCGTCCGGCACCGTGATAACTCCCACATTTGGCTCGATGGTGCAGAATGGGAAATTGGCACTTTGTGCCTTGGCGTTGCTCAAACAGTTAAACAGGGTACTCTTGCCTACATTAGGCAAACCCACTATTCCACATTGTAATGACATAAGTCTATTTGCGTTTTTTGTTAATTATTCGGAACTTTTGCGGCCGCAAAAGTACTGCTTTTTTTTGACATATGCAAATTAAAAATTCAAAATCACGGGGTAATATACATAGTATATTATAGGTATTGGTAGGATACGGTATTGTCTCGTGATTGTCTCGGTAATGTCTCGATAAAGTCTCGTCTTTGTCTCGTCAACAAATCGACCACACTTTGATAATGGTGGATAAAAATGCATAAAAAATGACGGAAAAAGTGCATAGGCTTGTGTATGTCGATAAAAAATAGTATCTTTGCAGCGCAAAGATGTGTGCAACGACAAAAACAAAAGTTTAACATATAAATATCTAATCATTATGGCAAAAAAAGCATTGAACAAGTGGACTGCTCCGAAGAGCGTGGCTCCAGAGAGAATTATCCAGTTTGGTGAAGGTAATTTCCTCCGCGCATTTGTGGACTGGATTGTATGGAACATGAACGCAAAGACCAACTTTAACGGTTCGGTTGTAGTGGTACAACCTATCGAGAAAGGTATGGTAGAGTGGCTCAACGGTCAGGACTGCTTGTATCACGTTAATCTGCAAGGTCGTCTCAAGGGTGAGGCAGTTAACTCGCTCGAGCGTATCGACGTCATCTCTCGCGCGCTGAATCCGTATTCTCAGAACTGGGCATACATGGCTTTGGCTGAGCAGCCGGAGATTCGTTTCGTCATCTCCAACACCACAGAGGCAGGTATTACTTTTGATCCTGCATGTAAGTTTACAGATGCGCCGGCCAGCGCATATCCGGGCAAATTGGTTCAACTGTTGTTCCGTCGCTACAAAACGTTCAATGGCGATCCGACTAAAGGTTTGATCTTCATGCCGTGCGAGTTGATCTTCTTGAACGGTCACCACTTGAAAGATTGTATCCGCAAGTACATCGAACTTTGGAAAGACGATTTTGGAGCAGATTACAAAGGCTTCAAAGAGTGGTTTGAGAAATATAATTATGTTTGCGCAACACTCGTTGACCGTATCGTTCCGGGCTTCCCGCGTAAGGATATCGCCGAGATTCAGGAGAAAGTAGGTTACAACGACAATTTGGTTGTACAAGCAGAGATTTTCCATCTCTGGGTAATCGAGAAGCCGGAGAATATGTCGATCGCCGAACTCGAAGCAGAATTCCCTGCCAACAAGGCCGGTCTGAATGTACTGATTGCAGAGAGCGAGAAACCGTACCACGAGCGCAAGGTGACTTTGCTGAATGGTCCTCACACCGTTTTGAGTCCGGTTACCTATCTCAGCGGCGTGAATATCGTTCGCGATGCTTGCAACCATGAGATTTTGGGCAAATATATCAACAAAGTGATGTTTGAGGAATTGCTCGAGACACTCAACCTGCCGAAGGATGAACTGAAAGCTTACGGCGAGAGCGTGTTGGAGCGTTTCAACAACCCGTATGTTGACCACGCAGTAACATCTATCATGCTCAATTCGTTCCCGAAATTTGAGACGCGTGATCTACCGGGTCTGAAAGTTTACTTGGAGCGTAAGGGTGAACTGCCGAAGGGATTGGTTCTTGGTTTGGCAGCCATCATCACTTACTACAAGGGTGGTGTTCGTGCCGATGGCGCGCCTATCGAGCCGAATGATGCACAAGAGATTATGGATCTGCTCAAGCAACTCTGGGCTACGGGCGACAAACGCAAAGTGGCAGAAGGTGTACTCGGTGCTACCGATATCATCTGGAAAGAGAGCAAGCAAGATTTGAATAAGATACCGGGTCTGACCGACATGGTGGTTAATTTCCTTGAGTCAATCGAAAAGAAAGGCATGTTAGAAACCGTTAAAACGATTCTCTAATGACTAATATTCTGAAAATCAATCCGGCCGATAATGTGGTTGTTGCTATTCAACCACAATCGGCAGGTTCTGTCATCGAAGTGGATGGCCGTAAGATAACCGTTCTAGAGGATGTTCCTGCCGGACACAAGATCGCTATCAAGGATCTGGCGGAAGGTGAGAACGTAATCAAGTACGGTTTCCCGATCGGTCATGCCCGTGAGGCAAAGAAGGCGGGTAGTTGGATGAACGAGAATAACATCAAAACCAACCTAGCCGGATTGCTCAGCTATGAGTATCATCCGAAAGAAGTGGTGCTGAATATTCCCGATGAATCCAGGACTTTTATGGGTTATCGCCGTAAAGATGGGCAAGTGGGAATTCGCAATGAAGTGTGGATTATTCCGACTGTGGGTTGCGTGAACGGTATTGTTCAAAAATGTGCCGAGCGCTTGCGTCAAGAGACCGGTGCGGAGAATATTTTCTGCTTCCCGCATAACTACGGATGCTCGCAGTTGGGCGATGATCATGAGAATACGAAGAAGATTCTCCGCGATATGATCCATCATCCTAATGCCGGTGCGATTCTGGTAGTGGGACTGGGCTGCGAGAACAATCAACCTGATGTATTCGAGCAGTTCTGTGGTGATTATGACAAAGATCGCGTTAAGTTTGTCGTTAGCCAGAAGATTGAGGGCGATGAGGTGGAATACTGCATGCCGATCTTGCGCGACCTATACACCAAGACCCAACGTGACAAACGCGAAGCATGTCCGCTGAGCGAACTACGTGTGGGATTGAAGTGCGGTGGTTCGGATGGTTTCAGTGGCATCACGGCTAACCCGTTGCTGGGCGTCTTCAGCGATTGGTTGGTAGCGCAAGGAGGAACAACAGTATTGACTGAAGTGCCTGAGATGTTTGGCGCGGAGACCATCTTGATGGACCGTTGTGCAAACAAAGCGCTATTCGATCAGACCGTGTCGCTTATCAATGACTTTAAGGATTATTTCTTGAGTCATGGTGAACCGGTAGGCGAGAATCCGAGTCCGGGAAACAAGGCAGGCGGTATATCGACGCTGGAAGACAAGGCGCTCGGTTGTACGCAGAAATGTGGTAAGTCGCTCGTGCGGGGCGTGATGCCTTATGGCGAACGCTTGCAGGTGAAAGGACTGAATCTGCTTTCTGCTCCGGGCAACGACTTGGTAGCCTCCACGGCTCTGGCTTCGTGCGGATGCCATATGGTGCTGTTCACTACCGGTCGCGGAACGCCTTTCGGAACATATGTTCCGACGATGAAGATATCTACCAATTCCGGATTGTATCAGAACAAACCGAAATGGATTGATTTCAATGCAGGTGTTATTGCGGAAGGCGAGCCGATGGAGCAAGTGGCGAAGCGCTTTGCTGATTTCGTTATCGAAGTAGCCAACGGTGCACCGACGAACAACGAGAAGAATGGTTATCACGAGATAGCTATCTTTAAGAATGGGGTCACTCTGTAGTCTCTTCTTTCCTCGTCGTTGTCCGCTGTGCGGGCGCTACGTGGGAGAGCATTTTTCGGATGGAGCGTTGTGTAACGAGTGTCTCCGGACGCTACCACGTACCGAACAAGCCGTAGTACGGCACAACGGAACGGAAGATGCACTGGCAGGAGTGGGCCATCTGGATAAGGCTGCGGCCTATTTGTTCTTTGAGAAGCAACACCCGATACAACAGATGGTGCATAAAATGAAGTATTCCGCTCAGCCGCTAATTGGCTATCAACTTGGCAAGCAGGCAGCAAGGGAATTCATATGCACGGATTTCTTCGATGGAATCGACATTATTATGCCTATTCCGTTGCATAGAAAACGTTTCCGTAACAGAGGATACAATCAGTCGGAATATATCGCTCGCGGGTTGAGCGAGATAACCGGAATCCCGATAGACACCACCCATCTGCTGCGTATCAAAGATACTCCTCAACAGGCACTGCAGAAAGGACAAGACCGAAAGAACAACGTGGTAGATGCGTTCGAGGTGAATCATCCTGAGCAACTGTACCGAAAGCATATTTTGCTAGTGGATGATTTGATCACAACCGGCGAAACGGTGAAAGCGTGCATCCAGTCTATGCGACCCGTGCGTGGTGCGATATATAGCGTTTTTGCGTTGTGCAAAGCAAGATAAAAACAGAAGGTTAATAGTTGGGAACTATGACTAAGAAATACGATTTTTTGATTATTGGTGGCGGAGTGGCAGGAATGAGTTTCGCACTCAAGGTGGCCCGTTCGGGTAAGTACAAGATTGCCCTGTGTTGCAAGACCACTCTGGAAGAAGCCAATACGGCCAAAGCACAAGGTGGTATAGCTTCGGTAACCAATCTGCTAGTGGACGATTTCGACAAACATATCCACGATACAATGGTGGCGGGCGACTGGCTGAGCGATCCTGCAGCTGTGGAGCAAGTGGTGCGTAATGCGCCTAAAGGCATCGAGGAACTGGTTAACTGGGGCGTTAATTTCGACAAGAAAGAGGATGGCCAGTTTGATCTGCATCGCGAGGGTGGTCACTCTGAGTTCCGCATTCTTCACCATGCCGATGATACGGGTGCGGAGATCCAACGCGGACTGATGGAGGCTGTGCGAAGCAATCCGTATGTAGATGTGCTGGAGAATCATTTCGCTGTGGAAATTATCACGCAGCACCACCTCGGTGTACGTGTCACACGACGCACGCCCGATATAGAATGTTATGGGGCGTATATCCTCAATCCAAAGACGCAGAAGATTGATACTTATTTGAGCCGTATTACCTTGATGGCAACGGGTGGCACAGGGGCTGTCTATGCTACGACGACTAACCCTGAGATAGCCACGGGAGACGGAATCGCCATGGTCTATCGTGCTAAGGGTCTGGTCAAGGATATGGAGTTTGTGCAGTTCCACCCCACCAGTCTGTTCAATCCGAAAGAGACACACCCGGCTTATCTGATTACCGAGGCGATGCGTGGTTACGGAGGTATCCTGCGTTTGCCTAACGGCGAGGAGTTTATGCAAAAATACGATCCGCGTCTCAGTCTCGCTCCACGTGATATAGTTGCTCGTGCGATAGATAACGAGATGAAGATTCACGCTATCGACCATGTCTGTCTGGATGTGACTCATAAAGACCCGGAGGAAACTAAACATCATTTCCCCAATATCTATGCCAAGTGCCTGAGTATAGGCATCGACATCACCAAACAATACATTCCTGTGGCGCCGTGTGCACACTATATGTGCGGTGGTATCAAGGTAGATCTTGATGGTCAGTCGTCTATCCATCGTCTCTATGCGGTGGGCGAGTGCTCTTGCACGGGTTTGCATGGTGGCAACCGTTTGGCTAGCAACTCGCTGATCGAGGCGGTTGTCTATGCCGATGCGGCAGCTAAGCATAGCCTCAGTGTGATAGAAGATTACGATTTCAACGAGAAAATCCCTGCTTGGAATGACGAGGGAACGCTGAGCAATGAGGAGCGCGTGCTGATCGCGCAAGATGTGAAAGAGGTCGGGCAGATTATGTCCACCTACGTTGGTATCGTGCGTTCGAATCTGCGTTTGCGTCGTGCTTGGGAACGACTCGATTTGTTGTACGAAGAGACCGAGGATCTGTTCAAACGAGTGAAGGCAACACGTGATATATGCGAACTGCGTAATATGATCAACGTGGGTTACCTCATCACTCGCCAGGCCATCGAGCGCAAGGAGAGTCGCGGATTACATTATTCGATAGACTATCCTAAACAGGAGTCGGAACATCCGCAAGAAGTATGGTAAGCGCTATTATACTACATAGTATCGTGCCTGTGCGTGCAGAAGCGCGCGAAGGAAGCGAGCAACTGACCCAAATGCTCTTTGGCGAGACATGTGCCATTTTGGAAGAAAAACCTCGATGGAATCGGGTAAAATTGGACCTGGATGGCCAGGAAGGATGGGTCGATTCGAAGATGATTTCGCCTATGACGGCCAAGGAGTGTAAGGCCTATACGGCTGCTTACAAAAAGGCTGCCTGGGTTTGCTTCCCGATGGCATATGCCGTGAGCGAGAACAACAATCAAACTATCCCTCTAACTGCGGGCACACGACTGACCAATTACCAAGACGGTCGCTTCGAATTGCTGGGCGTGGGGTTCCGTATCGACCCTAATATGGTTATTGCCGAACCCAAGGAACTGAATCAGGAGACATTGCTGCAGACGGTCCGTTTCTTCCTCAATGTGCCATATCTGTGGGGAGGGAAGAATGCCATGGGAATGGACTGCTCCGGTTTTACGCAAGTGGTCATGAGTCTGTTCGGACGCCAACTGCTGCGTAATGCCAGTGAACAAGCTACGCAAGGCGAAGAGGTAGCATCCCTGGCGAAAGCGCAAGCAGGTGACTTGGTGTTCTTCGACCATGAGGATGGCAAGATTTCGCACGTGGGCATAGTGATTGATAGCGAGCGCGTGATTCATTGTTCCGGTAGAGTGAAGGTAGAGAAACTGGACCGACTGGGCATCTTCAACGCCGAGCAAAATGCTTACACCCATCATCTGGTTTCTATTCGCCGTATTGCCCGCGCAGAGAAGTAGAATACCTCATATAGAATCGAAAAAGAGACGTCCGTTGGGCGCCTCTTTTATTTTCGTACCGCGAGTGGGACTTGAACCCACACAGCCATCACTGGCCAAAGGATTTTAAGTCCTTCGTGTCTACCTATTCCACCATCGCGGCCCGGTAGATTTTTTCAAATCGGGCACAAAAGTACTGCTTTTTTTTGAATTGTGCAAAAAAAAAGTAAAAAAGTAGGTGAATTCTTCAAGCAATCTGTAGAAAATAATAAAAATGAATTAAAATTCATTCATTATTTGCATAATCAAAAAATTATTTGTACCTTTGCAGGCTGTTTCTACACAACGTGTAGGCGGCCTGTTTTGATATGGCAAATAAACGTAAAATAATCAACGACCCGGTATTCGGATTCTTGTCTATTCCGAATGAACTGATATACGATGTGTTGCAGCATCCGTATGTGCAACGCCTCAGTCGTATTCGTCAGTTGGGTTTATCCTATCTGGTCTATCCGGGAGCTCTGCATAGCCGTTTCTCTCATTCGCTCGGTGCTATGCATCTGATGCACGAGGCTATTGCTTCGTTGCGCCTCAAGAATATTGAGATAACCGATAACGAAGCCACATCGGCTATGATAGCTATTCTGCTCCATGATATCGGTCATGGTCCATTCTCGCATGTGTTGGAGCATACGCTCGTGGATGGAGTAACTCACGAAGATATATCGCTGCTGATGATGGAGCGTATCAATAGTGATCTCAATGGTGCGTTGACCGAAGCCATCGCTATCTTCAAGAACGAGTATCCGAAGCATTTTCTCCATCAGTTGATTTCCAGTCAGTTGGATGTGGATCGCATGGATTATCTGTGTCGCGACTCGTTCTTCACGGGTGTGCAAGAGGGCCGCGTGGCTAGCGAACGTCTGCTCAAGATGTTGGATGTGCGCAACGATCATCTGGTGGTGCAGGTCAAGGGCATCTACTCGGTCGAGAAATTCCTGGTGGCTCGTCGACTGATGTACTGGCAGGTCTATCTGCATAAGACTTCGGTGGCTGCTGAGCAACATCTGATCAAGATTCTTTCTCGGGCCAAGGAGTTGGCACGTGGCGGACAGGAGCTGTTTGCTTCGCCTGCGTTGCGCTATTTCCTTTATCAACCCGTTACGGTAGATATGTTTAGTCCTCAGAGCGAGGCACTAGATCAGTACGCGCTCTTGGACGATACGGATGTGCTGTCGGCTATCAAGGTGTGGATGTCGTCTGCCGATCCTGTGCTGAGCGCACTGAGTCGTTCGTTCATCAATCGCCAGCTTTTCCGTGGCGAACTGCTCTCGGTTCCATTGACCGAAGCAGAGCAACAGGCGCTCAATCGTCATTATGCAACTTTGCTGGGCGTGTCCGAGCAAGAGGCTCGCTACTGTTGGATCGAGCATGTGTCGACCAGCAACACCTATTCCGAGAAGGACGATTCCATCGATATCCTCTATTCCGATGGTACGGTTCGTGATATAGCTGAAGCGAGCGAGATTCTTGACTTGGAGGCACTGACTCGCAAACCTAAAAAAATGTATTTGTTCAAATTTAGAGAAAACTGATAGATATGGAATTTTCCGCACAACAAATAGCCCTGCTTCTGGGCGGCAAACTGATTGGCAATGCCAATGCTATGGTCTCGGACGTAGCTCCTATAGAGCATGCTGAGGCTAAACATCTGTCTTTCGTTACCGAAGAGAAATATGTTCCGCAACTGGCCACTACCCGTGCCGGAGTTATTCTGGTTACTGAGTCGCTAGTGGCTGATCCGTCGGTAGTGAACGACCGCTCGGCACTTATCCTTGTGCCTAATGCGCGTGGCGCAATGGCGCAGTTGCTGCAACTGGTGGCTAAGACGATGAACCCTGCCCGTCAGGGCATAGAGCAACCGTCGTTCGTGAGCGAGGGTGTGGCGGTTCCTGAGGATGCGTACATAGGCGCATTTGCTTATATCGGCAAGAATGTCCGTCTGGGCAAGGGTGTACAGATCTATCCTCACGTCTTCATTGGCGATAACTGCGTTATAGGCGACAATACGATTCTCTATTCGGGTGTGAAAATCTACTATAACTGCGTGGTAGGCAAGCAGTGTATTCTCCATAGCGGTGTAGTCATCGGTGGCGATGGATTCGGTTTCGAGCCCGATGCACAAGGCGTGAACCAGAAGATTCCTCAGATAGGCAATGTTATCATTGAGGACGATGTCGAGATAGGTGCCAACAGTACGGTCGATCGCGCGATGATGGGTAGTACTGTCGTGCGCAAGAATGCGAAGATAGACAATCTCGTCCAGGTGGCGCATAACGTCGAGGTGGGTGAGTCCACTTTTATGTGCGCGCAATCGGGTATAGCCGGCAGTACCAAGGTGGGCAAACATTGTATCTTGGCAGGCCAGGTAGGCGTAGCCGGACATATAGAGATAACCGACAATTGTATCTTCGGGGCACAGACCGGTATTGCCGGCAGTGTCCGCAAACCGGGTCTCTACCAGGGATCGCCTGCTATCGATGCTAATCTGTGGCGTCGTGCTACTGTCGGATTTAAGCAGTTGCCTGATCTGGTGCGCGATGTGCATGAACTGAAGAAAAATAAATCCTAATACATTATGAAACAACACACTATCAAAGAATCGTTCGTTCTCCGTTCGGTGGGATTGCATACCGGACTGGATGTAACGGCTACCTTCCTACCTGCGCCGCCTAACACAGGTATCTGTTTGCGTCGTGTAGACCTGCCTAAGCAACCGTGCTATCAGGCTCTGGCCGATTATGTGTCGGCTACCGAGCGAGGCACTGTTTTGGAACATGGTAAATGGAAAGTGTCTACGGTGGAGCATGCGCTCAGTGCCCTCTATGCAATGGGCGTGGATAATTGTATTATCGAGGTCAATGCACCCGAGATGCCTATTCTGGATGGTAGCGCGCGTATGTTCGTTCGCGAGATCGAACGTGTCGGTCTGGAGGAACAGGATGCCGAGCAACAGGTCTATGTGGTGACCGAGCCGATCGAGTATATCTCCGAGCACGGCAATATCATGCGTATCGAACCGTGCGACCATTATGAGGTAGATGTTACTATCGCCTTCCAGTCGCGTCTGTTGCGCGAGCAACATGCTACGCTGACCGACCTCCGGACCTATCCACGTGAGGTCTCGTCGGCACGTACTTTCTGTTTCGTGCGCGAGATCGAACCATTGCTACGTGTCGGACTGATCAAGGGTGGTGACCTGAAGAATGCACTTGTTATCTACGAGACCGAGATGTCGCAAGAGGGTATGGACTATTTCTGCGATAAGATGGGGCAACCGCATATGGATGCTACTAAACTCGGTTATCTGTCGCCGCTCAATTACCAAAACGAGCCGGCACGTCACAAACTGCTGGATGTCATAGGCGACCTGTCACTGCTAGGCATGCGTCTCCAGGGACGTATTGTAGCCGTCAAACCCGGTCACACCTTCAATACCCAGTGTGTACGCCGTCTGCGCAACCAAATCGTAAGCGAATAAGATTAACAATTATATATCAAAAACAAACAATCAAATGATTTCTCCTTTAGCATTTGTCAGTCCTGAAGCCCAAATAGGTAAGGACGTAGAGATAGGCCCGTTCGCTGTGATCAACAAGAATGTGATTATCGGCGATGGTTGTATCATCGATTCTAACGCTACCATATGCGAATATACGCGTATTGGGAAGAATTGTCATATCTTTCCCTCTGCCGTCATCGGCGCTATTCCGCAGGACTTGAAATTCCACGGTGAAGAAACATGGACCATCATCGGCGACAACAATGTGTTGCGTGAGTTCGTGACGGTTCATCGCGGTACGGCTAGCAAGGGCAAGACCGTTATCGGTAATAACAACCTGATCATGGCCTATTGTCATGTGGCGCACGATTGTGTGCTCAACAACCATATCATCATGTCCAATGCTACTCAGTTGGCGGGCGAGGTGGTAGTGGACGATTTTGCCATCATCGGTGGAGGTACCCTCGTGCACCAGTTTACCCATATCGGCAGTCATGTGATGATCCAGGGTGGCTCACGTACCAACAAGGATATTCCGCCCTATATCATTGCGGCTCGCGAACCTATCTCGTACTGCGGAATCAATTCCGTGGGACTCAATCGCCGCGGTTATACACCGGAGCAGATACATACCATCCAAGAGGTCTATCGCATCATCTATCAGGGTGGTATGAATACCACCAAAGCCATCGAATATGTCGAGGCCAATATCCCGCAGACTCCGGAGCGAGATGTTATCATCGATTTTGTTCGTGACTCGGCCAGGGGCATCGTTCGCGCATAACCAATCATCACGATTATACGATAACAAAACAAGCAAATAATGGAAACAGAAGAGAGAAGTCTCAATTTCATTGAGCAGATTGTAGAACAAGATTTAGCAGAAGGTAAGAACGATGGACGTATTCAGACTCGTTTCCCGCCAGAGCCGAACGGTTACCTCCATATAGGTCACGTCAAGGCTATCTGCATGGATTTCGGTATTGCTGAGAAGTACAATGGTGTTTGCAATCTGCGTTTCGATGACACCAATCCTGCGAAGGAGGATACCGAGTATGTGGATTCCATCGAGCGTGATATAGCTTGGTTGGGTTTCCGTTGGGGGCATATCTACTATGCGTCCGACTATTTCCAGCAACTCTACGATCTGGCTATTCGTTTCATCCGCGAGGGCAAAGCCTATGTGGACGAGCAGACGGCCGAACAGATAGCTGAGCAGAAAGGTACGCCTACCGAACCGGGTGTGGCTTCTCCTTATCGCGATCGTCCTATCGAGGAGAACCTGCGTCTGTTCGAAGCCATGCAGCGTGGCGAGATAGAGGAAGGCCGTATGGTGCTGCGCGCTAAGATAGACATGGCTAATCCTAACATGCATTTCCGCGATCCGATCATGTATCGTATCATCACTAGCCATCCGCACCATCGTACCGGACGTCAGTGGAATGTCTATCCGATGTACGATTTCGCGCATGGTCAGTCTGATTATTTCGAGGGCGTGACCCATTCTATCTGTACCTTGGAGTTTGAGGTCCATCGTCCGCTCTACGACTATTTCATTGACCAGTTCACAGGTCCTAATTTCTGCGGTCTTTCACCTTACGGCCCGGACTATCGTCCTAAGCAACGCGAGTTCAATCGCCTCAATATCACCTATACCGTCATGTCTAAGCGCAAGATGCTGCAGCTGGTCAAAGAGGGACTTGTAGCCGGTTGGGACGATCCGCGTATGCCGACTGTCTGTGGTCTGCGTCGGCGTGGTTATACACCTCAGGCTATCCGCACCTTTATGGACAAGATCGGTTATACCAAGGTGGAGGGAATGATCGACCAAGGTCTGCTCGAGCATACTATCCGCGAGACGCTCAAGGAGACTGCGCCGCGTGTATGCGCTATTTTCGATCCGGTCAAGCTGGTTATCACCAACTATACCGGTGAGGGCGAGACGCTCGTGGCGGAAAATATCGATGGAATCGAGAGTTTAGGCACTCGTGAGATGCGTTTTGGACGCGAATTGTGGATCGAGCGTGGCGACTTTCTTGAGGAGGCGGACAATAAGTTCTATCGTCTCTCGCCGGGCGGACGCGAAGTGCGACTCAAGAGTAGTTATATCATCCAGGCCACCGGTTGCGACAAGGATGCCGAGGGCAATATCACTACCGTCTATGCTACCTACGATCCGGATTCTAAATCGGGTACCGAAGGCGGCAACCGCAAGACCAAAGCTACAATCAACTGGGTGGAGTGTAATTCGTGTATCGATGCCGAGGCGCGTCTCTACGATCGTCTTTTTGCTTGCGAGAACCCGTCGGCCGAAGAGGGCGATTTCCGAGACCTACTCAATCCGGAGAGCCTCGTCGTTAAGACCATCAAGGTAGAGGGTGCGCTACGCAGCGAACTACATGCGCCTATCGTGAAAGATGGTATCGAGCAGGAGAACCACTATCAGTTGCTCAAGCAGGGTTATTTCGTGGTCGATCCGGATACTACAGCCGACCATCTGGTGCTGAATCGTACGTGCTCGCTCAAGGATAACTATCTTAAGTAATGCAAACCAGGGTCTATCGAGGCAAGGAGCAGATCTTCTGCGATTGGCGCCGCAAATGGGTGCGTCTGACCCCCGAAGAGTGGGTGCGCCAACAGTTGCTCCATCGCCTCGTGGAACAGTTCGACTATCCTGCTTCGCTTATCGCCGTTGAGCAGGCTATCACCGTAGGTGAAGCTAAGAAACGCTGCGATGCTGTTGTTTACGATCGGCAGATGAGTCCGGTCCTGATTATCGAGTGCAAAGCCGAAACGGTAGCATTGACTCAGAAGACACTCGATCAGGCGGTGACCTACAATCGCAAACTCAGTGTGCCCCATCTCATGTTGTTCAATGGCCCTCAATTGATTTTCGTAACTATATCGTCTAATGGAACTTATCATCAATCTCAACGATGCCCTAGATACACCGACCTTCTACGGTGTGAATAATCAGAATATGCTCTGCCTGCGCAATCAGTATCCTGATGTGCGCGTGGTGGCTCGTGGCTATCAGGTCAAGGCTACCGGATCCGAGTCGGCTGTCGAGCGATTCGAACAAGCCCTGCGTCTGTGCGAGGAGTTCTGCATCCGAACCAATACGCTCAACGAGCAGCAGATCCTGCAGTTGCTGCATGGCGAACAACCTCATGCGCAGCAGCCCGACCATCTGATCTTGCATGGCGTCAACGGGCGTTCGGTTTTTGCCCGTTCGGTCAACCAACAGGCGCTCGTCAGTGCGTACGAGGAGAATGATCTGCTCTTTGCTATCGGACCTGCAGGTAGCGGCAAAACCTATACGGCTATTGCACTGGCAGTGCGTGCGCTCAAGAATCGTGAGGTACGTCGTATCATCCTCTCGCGCCCTGCTGTTGAGGCAGGTGAGAAACTGGGATTCCTGCCGGGTGATATGAAGGAGAAAATCGACCCCTATCTGCAGCCGCTCTACGATGCACTACAGGATATGATTCCTTCGGTCAAACTGAACGAATATATGGAGAAGGGCATTATTCAGATTGCGCCTCTGGCTTTCATGCGTGGCCGTACACTGAGCGATGCTATCGTTATCCTCGATGAGGCGCAGAATACTACTTGTCTCCAACTCAAGATGTTCCTTACCCGTCTCGGACTGGGCGGCAAGATGATCGTGACGGGCGATATGACCCAGATCGATCTGCCGGCTACGCAGAAGTCCGGTCTGCGTGATGCCATCGAGCGTTTTCGTGATATAGAGGGTATCAAAATCATCGAATTCAACGAGAAAGATATCGTTCGCCATCCGCTAGTAAAGCGTATCGTGGCGGCGTACAAAGAGAAATAAAACTATCCTACCATGAGAAAATACATCTTAACTCTTCTGGCTATTTTTTGCCTCTCGTCGTTATATGCGGGAATAACCACCTATACCTTCACTTCCACCAAGTGGGCGAGCAAGGTGGGTTCCACCGTTTGCGATGGCACTACCGATGGATGGGTGTCCGATAAGGACGGAAGTTCTTATGCGGATCCTCGCTATGATGCGCAAGGAAGACTGATGTACCAGGGAGTAGGAGTTACTTCTTCTCCTTCCTATTCCGGCGCAGGCGCTACATCCGTATTGTCGTTCGAGGACGTGCGTCGTGTGACATTCAATTTCTGTCAAAACTCCTCCAAGGGCAAAGGTGTGATCTATGTCCAGGTGGGTGCCAATGCCCCGGATAGTATCGTAGTGCACAAACCGGCCACAAGCGGTGCGGGTGTGTACAATCGCGATTCCATCGTTATTTTCTCGACTCCGCAGACGGGTAAGATCAAGTTCTGGGTTAAATGTACCGAGAATGCTATCTATATCAATTCCATCTCTATCCGTGCGGCTACAGGCGGTTCGTCTGTCTTCACGATGGATACCTACCAGTTGGTAACCGATGTGACGCAGCTGCAAGATTCCGACCAGGTTATCTTTGGTGTCAGCAGTCCTTCGATTAACTATATCATGGGCTATTTCGACGAGTCGGTTTCGGTCAACAATATCCATGCTATTCGTGGTCGCTATTCGGCCGATCGCTCGCAGGTAGATGCCGACGATCGCGCTATCTATACGTTGCGTGTGACTGAGTTGAATGGCAATACAGCCTATGTATTTCAGGACGAACTGCGCTACGAAGAAGCCTATCTGGTAGCTTCGGGTGGGCAGACCAAAAATCGCTTGGCGTTGTGGGACAAACTGGTCGATACCAATACCTATGGCAACTATGGTTATTGGGATATCTCTGTGGCTGCATCGGGCGAGGCCGTTATCCGCAATCTGGGTAATAGCAAGGCCAAGTATATCCAGTACAATGCGTCTAACAATCCTACGCTCTTTGCTTGCTACGAGACCCAGGGTGCGCAGACTCCGGTCTGCCTCTATCGGCGTGTGCCGGCTATGGGCGATATCACGGCTATCGTGGCACCTTTGGTCAATTTCGGTATCACAACCACTACTACTGGTTCGCGTACTATCGAGATTAATGCTAACGGACTGACGCAAGATATATCTGTGTCGCTGGCCGATGGCTCAATATTCTCGGTTTCATCGGAACTTTTAGACCGTGATGGAGATAATCTGACTGTCTCCTATTCGGCTTCCGCTGCCGGTCATTATACCGACACACTCATCCTGCGTTCGGGCGAGACCGAGACGCGTGCGCTGGTCATGGCGCAGGTGCTGATGCCTATGACGATTGCCCAGGCGGTCAGCCTGCCTGACTATAGCATAACCTATCTCAATCCGGTAGTGGTGACTAAGAAATACGACTCGTATATCTATATCCGTGATGCTTCGGGTTCGATGCTTATCTTCGATCGTGGCAACGGCGAGACGGGCAAGCCGTACGGCCAGGGGCTCGTATCCGGCGATCCGCTGACGGGCGTCATAGGACGTATGCTCAATTATTATGGTGTGCCCGAGTTGTCACCCACTCAGGCGTTCAGTGTAGGTTCCCGTAGCGAAGTGCTGCCCGAGCAGGCAGGTGCTACAGTCGATTCGGCCGACGTATGTCGTTTTCTGCAGCTCGATTCGGTGGTCTTCTCCTCGCAGACTCAGTTGACCTACCGCGGTCATAGTTATGCAGTGGCTAATAAGTTCAATTTGTCCGATTTTATCGAACAAAAATCGACTCGTGTCACCTGTATCGTCAGCTACGATTGGGACGTGGTGACGCTCTATATCGTTTCGCAAACCGAGTATCCGGTCACGGCGCTTGACCAACCCGCTTCGGATGGACGTGCGGCACGACTGATCATGCGTGGCGGCATTGTCTATGTCGAAACCGACCATGGCCTCTATACCCTAACAGGCGAAAAACTGTAAAATGGATTTTCTGGACCAGTTAAATAGTACCCAGCGTCAGGCGGTGACCCATACCGAGGGTCCCTCGCTCATTGTGGCCGGAGCCGGTTCGGGCAAGACACGTGTCCTGACTTATCGGGTGGCCTATCTGTTGACCCAGGGTGTACCGGCAGGCAATATACTGGCGCTGACATTCACCAACAAGGCGGCACGCGAGATGAAGGAGCGTATCTGTCGGCTCGTGCCGCCGGACGATGCACGCTATCTGTGGATGGGCACTTTCCATCATGTCTGCACGCGTCTGTTGCGACGCAATGCCGAAAGGCTCGGCTTCACACCCGATTTCACTATCTATGATACCCAGGACATGAAGTCGCTGCTCAAGTCTATCTGCAAGGAGCGCGGACTGGATGATAAGATCTACAAACCTGCGGCTGTGCTGGAGCGTATCTCGATGGCGAAGAATATGATGATCAGCCCCGAGCGTTATGCACTGGATAGCGAGATCCAGCGTCGCGACCGCGAGTCTAGACTGTACGAGATGGCCACTATCTACGATCTCTACCAGCTTCGTCTGAAGGCGGCCAATGCCATGGATTTTGACGACCTGTTGCTCAATATGCTTCGTCTGATTGATCAGCATGCCGATATCCGCGAGCAGTTGCAGCAGCAGTTTCGTTACGTCTTGGTCGATGAGTACCAGGATACCAATTATGTCCAGTATCTGCTGGTGAGCCGTCTGGCCGAACCGCAGAACAATATCTGCGTGGTGGGCGATGATGCGCAGTCTATCTATTCGTTCCGCGGAGCCGATATACGCAATATACTGAATTTCCGTCAGCGTTATCCCGATGCACAGATTTTCAAACTCGAGCGCAACTATCGCTCGACGCGCAATATAGTGGATGCAGCCAATTCGCTGATCCATCACAATCAGCATCAGATCGAGAAGAATGTCTATTCGGAGAACGACGAGGGTCAACTGCTGTCACTCCACTCGTATATGGACGATCGTGCCGAGGCTGAAGGCGTAGCACGCCAGATCCAAAATCTGAAGAAAGGTTCCTCTCGCCTCTCGCCTCTCGCCGCTAACCGTTTCACTTACGACGATTTCGCAGTTCTCTACCGCACCAATGCCCAATCACGTGCTTTCGAGGGCGAATTGCGCAAGCGTAATATTCCCTACCGCATCTATGGAGGCATCTCGTTCTACCAGCGCAAGGAGATCAAGGATACCTTGGGCTATTTTCGTCTGGCGGTCAATCCACGTGACAACGAGGCCCTGCTGCGTATCATCGCTTTTCCCGGACGCGGTATAGGTGATACTACGATGAAGAAGGTGGCGGCGAATGCTATCGAGCATCATCGCTGCTATCTGGATGTCATGCGTATGCCCGAAGAGACAGGGCTGGATGTGGGACCTGCTACGCAGAAGAAGATTAGTGCTTTTGCCCGGCAGATAGACGAACTGGGGGCGCTGAGCGAGCAGATGGATGCTTTCGGCTTTGCCGAACATGTCCTGCGGACTACGGGTGTGATGACGGCTTTGGCTATGGATCGTACGCCCGAGGGAATTGACCGAGCGCAGAATGTGCAGGAGTTGCTCAATGCTATACACGAGTTCGTAGAGATGCGTGCTCAAGAGGGTATCGACTTTACGCCTATTACCGATTTTCTGAGCGAAGTCAGCCTGCAAACCGACCAGGACGATAATCTGCAGGATACGACGGAACGGGTCACGCTGATGACTGTCCATGCGGCTAAGGGACTCGAGTTTCCTGTCGTTTTCATCGTGGGCCTGGAGGAGAATCTGTTCCCCTCGCAGTACTGTGTGCGTCCGAGTGAGATAGAGGAGGAACGTCGTCTGCTCTATGTAGCTATCACGCGTTCGATGGAGCAGTGTCATCTCAGTCTGGCGCGTCAGCGTTTCCGCAATGGGTCAGTCACTTTCGCTTCACCCAGCCGATTCCTGAGCGATATCGATCGTCGGTATATCGAGATGGTTCGTCCTGCTTCGTCTTCCTATCGTGCGCCATCGTTCTCTGCTGCACCGCGCTTTGTCCAGCCGACACGACCCCAGGTTCCCGTGCGCAACGAGTCTGTCTCAGAGACGAAGACCGATGTCTCGTGGCAAAGCGGCGACCGCGTTCATCATTCCGCTTTCGGCAATGGTGTAGTTAGCCGCGTCTATCACGACGAGGCCACAGGCAACGATAAGATTGAGATAAATTTCGAAGGACTAGGAACCAAAACCCTTCTGCTGAGTTACGCCAAACTGGAGCGCATCTAGAGGTAAATCAGATATCCTGCCACGCCGGCAAGAACGATCAATAGGATAGGGTGACTGATGATTTCGGTCACTTTATTTTTTGTAAAGTTAGGCAGAATGGTGAAGAAGGCCACTAATGCGAAGATGATCCAACTGATAGGGTCGATAAATGTGGTGGGCTTCATCAGTAGCAGTGCCGCTGAGGCGATGAGTCCGAGAACCGTAAAACGCAGCATGCGTAGGGTCTGTTCGAAATACGCATTGCCTTGGAACCGACGACTTAGCCAGAAATATGCTTTGCATATACTGAGCATGATGATCAGGCTGGGCAGGATGATAGCCAGGGTGCTGAGTACGCTTCCCCAGATGCCCGCTGCGGTGTAACCGACATACGTCGCGCAGTTGATGCCTATCGGACCTGGCGTCACCTGACTCACGGCTACTATATCGACAAACTCCTGCTCGCTCATCCATCCGTGCTGCGCCACCTCCATCTCTATCAGCGACAGGATAGCCAGACCTCCGCCGAAACCGAAGAGACCTATCTTGAAAAACGATATGAAGAGTTGCAGATATAACATTTTCTCTAACCTCTAACCTCTCGCCTTTCTACTAATCGCGACGCTGGCAAGCGTCAAGATTATAGTTGCCAGAATTACCCAAACGGGATTGACATGTCCTAACCAGATCAGCAGCGCCGCCGCCAACGAGATCATCAGCGGAAGTCCTCTTTTGACTATCGACTTTCCACTTTCGCCTTTCGCCTCTCGCCTCTCGCCTTTCAGCCCCATCGCATTTTTCGCCAACTTCACCAGCGGTGCCGCAATCAGTGCCACTACGGCGGGACGAATGCCGCGGAAGGCGGCCTCAACGGCAGGCAGTTCTTTCCATTCGCTGAAGACCATGGCAATAGCCAGTATGATCACGAACGAAGGTAATACGGCACCCAGCACGGCTCCGCAGACGCCGCGCCAACCGCCTATGCGCCAACCTATGAAGATGGCGCTATTGACAGCTATCAGTCCAGGCGCTGCTTGCGCCAGGGCAATCATGTTGAGAAATTCCTCTTCGTCAATCCATTGCTGACGATCTACCACCTCCCGTTGAATCAGGGGCAGCATAGCGTAACCTCCACCCAGGGTGAAGGTGCCAATCTTAAGATAGGTATAGAAAAGTTGCCAGAACACGCCTTTTTTGTTTGGTTGATAGTCCTTCGGACGTTTATAGGGGTTTACGGGCTCTGCCCTGTTTAACCAAACGCGCAGAAAGCGCACTAAACCTCTAAACTTCTAAACGGCGTTAGCCACTAAACGCGGCTTGCCGCACTAAACGCCGCTAACCGTTTATTCCTTATCGCGCAACTGCTGTTTGATAAATTTCGACAGCATGTTGATGGCAGCGTTGTTGTGTCCGCCTTGCGGCACGATGACATCTGCATAGCGCTTGCAAGGCTCAATAAACTGTTCGTGCATGGGTTTGAGCACACGTTGGTAACGGTCTATCACTGCCTCGGCGGTACGTCCGCGTTCTACTACATCGCGACGCATGACGCGTATCAGTCGGTCGTCGGCATCGGCATCTACGAATATCTTCAGGTCCATCTGGTTGCGCATCTTCGGTTCGCGCAGCGCCATGATGCCTTCTACTATCACCACCTCTTTAGGCTCGATATGGATGGTCTCTTTTTCGCGCGTGCAGGTGATATACGAATAGATAGGTTGCTCAATCGCCTGACCTTCTTTCAGCATCTCGATATGCTTAGCCAGCAGCGACCATTCGAATGCATCGGGGTGGTCGAAGTTGATGTTCTGTCGCTGATCGACAGGTACATCGCTACTGTCTTTGTAATACGAATCCTGAGGAATGACTACTACTTCGCCTTTGGGAAGGCGCTCGATGAGTTTCTTGACTACCGTTGTTTTACCCGAGCCGGTACCGCCCGCAATGCCGATGATAAACATGGAGAAGGATGTTTGTTATTCGGGGTGCAAAGTTACTATAAAAAAATGGAAACACCAAATAAATAGAGAAAAAAAATGTTTTTGTACGTAGAATTTGCGTATATGGGAAAAAAGCAGTAAATTTGCACCGCAAATTTTTACACATTACACCAATAATCACCAATTACCAATGAAAAAGATTCTCTTTTTCGCAGCGCTTGCGCTGACTGTCGTTGCTTCAGCCCAAGAGACCTATCTGTTTGCGCAGAAAGATACCTCTGCGCTCTATCTCGATATCTATCGTCCCGCGGCGGGTGCGGCTACTCAGATCGATGGAGTAGATAAACCCACTGTTCTCTTCGTCTTCGGCGGAGGATTCCTTTCGGGGGCACGCAACGAAGCCTACCTGCTGCCTTTCTTCCGCACTCTGACCGACAATGGTTATTCGGTGGTGGCGGTCGATTATCGACTGGGTATGAAGGGATATAAGATGGGCAAAGGCCTGAGCGGACTGGCAAAGTCGGTCAAACCGTTTTGTGCCGCGCAGCAGATGGGCGTGGAGGATGTGTTCTCCGCTATCGCTTATCTGGCCTCACATCCTGAACTGGGCATCGATCCGATGAATATCGTGGTGTCGGGCAATTCGGCGGGGGCTATTATATCGCTGGCTTGTGCTCGCGAGGTGGCTAATGGTGCGGTCCAAGGTCTGCCTGAGGGCTTCCGTTTCCGCGGCGTCGTCAGTTTCTCCGGTGCTATCATCAGCACCCACGGCGCACCTTGGTTCGACCAACTGCCATGTCCGATCTTGTTCTTCCATGGTCTGAACGACAATGCCGTGGCCTACCACCATTTCGGTGCTTTCGGCAAGGGTATGTGGGGTAGCAGCTACTGGGCCGAACAGCTGGCAAAACGTGGCGGCAACTACTCGATCTATCGCTTCAAGAACCGCGCGCACGATGTGGCGGCGTATATGAATCTGTTGTGGCCCGAGGTGCAGGCGTTCCTCGAGACCAATGTGATGCAAGGAGTGATGCGCATCGTCGATGCCACCATTGACAACCCCTCGCTGCCTATCTGGAAAGAGTGGGGCAGCATGACTCCGCAGCAGATGTACAGCGGCAAGTAAATCGACTTGTATGCAAATTTTTCTTTTTTATTTCCAATTATTATCTTTTTTGTGAAAATCCTTGTATGTTCGGAAAAAAAGCAGTACCTTTGCATGCGCGTTCGGCAAGGCATCGCGCAGAAGTCCGCTAAAACGGTTTAGTGCGACTTCGTCGCGTTTAGAGGTTTAGTGCTGCTACGCAGCGTTTAATTACACAGCGAAGCGTAAACGGCGCAGCCTCTAAACAGCGAAGCGTAAACGCCGAAGGCTATAAACATTACACATTCAACATTCAACAAATAACTTTATTTAGGTATGAAGAAAATCTCCTTATTGTTTTGCGCATTATGCGCGCTTGCGATGACCGGTAAGGCACAGACCTATATCGATAACATCGCGTATGATTATTACGGAAGCGGTAGCTCACGCTACGCCGTGGTAACCAACAACTACATGACCGGGTACGAGGGTGACATAGTCATTCCCGATACTATCGAGATTGATGGCGACAAATACCCTGTAACAGCTATTGGTACCTATGCCTTTGAGTACGCTCACGATCTTACCAGTGTCACTCTGCCAAACACTATCAAAGTGATTTATGGCGAGGCTTTCCACGAATGTTATAAGCTCCGCAGCATCAACCTGCCGGAAGGACTGGAACAGATCATGCAAGATGCTTTCTGGGATTGCCAGAGTCTGACCGAACTCACGTTGCCTAGCACCCTGAAGCGAATCGAGGCCTACGCCTTCGAAGGATGTTACAGCCTGCGTACCATCAATTTCCCTGAGTCTTTGGAATACGCAGATGGCTTTTTGTTCCAGGGTGACACCTTGTCGGCGCCTGTATACAACAGCAAGTATTTTGCCCATTTCCCGCCTAATTATGCAACCAGTTACACTGTGCCTGATGGCATCGTGACCATTCTGGATGGCGCTTTCCAAGATGCTGAGTCGCTGACCAGCGTCACGCTCCCTTCGTCGGTTAAATATATCAAGAACGATGCATTCAATGGTACGGGCCTAACCGCCATCACGTTGCCCGAGGGAGTGGAAACCATCGGAAGCCAGGCTTTCCTCGGGACCAACATTTCTTCGCTCCATCTGCCTGCTTCGCTGACTTATATTGAGCCAAGTGCTATACCTACCACGGTCACCACTATCACGGTGGACGAGGCTAACTCGGAGTACTATATCGCTAACAACTGCCTGGTACGGAAATACAATAATGCGCTAGTCTATGCTCCGGATGGAGCTACGCTGCCGGATGTTATCACCGAGATTGGCGATCAAGCATTCATGGGACGTACCTTCACTTCGTTCACTATTCCTTCTACGATAACGCGCATCGGTGCCGAAGCGTTTGCATACTGCTACTTGCTAGATTCCATCATCATCCCTGAGAGTGTCACCGCTATCGCAGGCAATGCGTTCTTTAGCTGCTACAATCTGAAGAAAGTGGTGCTGCCGGATGGATTGAAAGAGATATCTCCGTACACTTTCTACGAATGTCAAAGCCTAGCGGAAATCAATGTACCCTCTTCGTTGGAAAGCCTTGGTTCAGGTGCTTTCGGATATTGCTACGCGCTCAAGTCGTTCAACCTGCCTGAGTCGACTACGCAGCTTGGGACAGAGATCTTCGCTGCTTCCGGCGTGGAGCATCCGATCTACAACAGCAAGTATTTTGCTTATATGCCGCCCGCGTACAAAGGTGTCTATACCATGCCTGATGTAAGGGAGATCTGTCCGTACGCTTTCTACTACTGCGACAGCCTGACCGAGGTCATCTTCCCTGAGACGCTTCGCAAAATCGGCAATGAGGCTTTCTGGGGTTGTACGGCCCTGCAGCGAATTGACCTGCCTGCCAGCGTTGATACGCTCGAGTCGTACGCGTTTGAGGCATGCGAGAGCGTAGAGACATTGATTCTCCGTGGCGCACCTTCCTTCTACGATAACTATGTCTTTGCTTTCTATGACCAGTCAAAGCTGAAAGAGGTATGGAACTACGCCGAGACACCGTTCGCATTCATTTCGCAGGGCGATCCGTTCTATGATGTGCCGAATAAGGACCAAATCAAGCTCTACGTACCGGAAGGTTCGGTCGATGCCTACAAAGCTGCGAATTACTGGAAAGAATTCGACGTACAACCGATGCCGGAGATCCATACGGATATCGACATTGTCGATGGTCAAGAGTCGAAAGGTGCTTCCGAGCACTCCGGAACAAGTCGAAAGACTCTCCGCAATGGCCAATTGCTCATCGAACGCGATGGACGCGTTTATACAGTTGATGGACGTCCAGTCCGTTAAGTCGATAGTCGATAGTTTAGAGAAAAAAGGAGTGGCCCGAAAGCCACTCTTTTTTTGTTTACGCTTCGCTGTTTATAGGCTCCGCCGTTTAGTCGCTGCGCTGTTTAATTAAACCTCTAAACGCTGCGTAGCAGCACTAAACGCAGCTCTGCTGCACTAAACGCAATCCATTACGGATTGCTCTGGTCGTAGGCCTCGCCGCAGACTTTCCACAGGTACGCCGTGAAGGTCTTCTTGCCATCGGTATGAAGTCTGTCGTTATGCATGATTCTCTTCTTGGTTTTCTGTTTCCTCTATCGCTTCGCGGAACATCTGTTCGCAGAGACGGACAGAGGTGTCGATGTCGTAATTTTTGGCGGCTTCTGCATACTCGCGTTCCATTTTCGCTTTCTCGTCGGGATGGTCAAGCCACCAGTCGATGGCGCGTGCAAGGTCTTTGGGGCGGCCGGGAGCAAAGAGACTTCGCCCGTCCAAAGCAAACTGCGGCGTGGCACTGTCCTCGCTGTTGGCTATTACGGGCACCAAGCCCGTAGCAAACGCCTCGATACAGGATATTGCTTCGCTCTCCATATCCGAAGCATGCACATAGAGGTCTGTGTGCAGCAAAAGGTCAATGAGCTCCGGTTTGGAGAGGAAGACGAACTGCGGCGGGTTCTTGAGTTGCTTGCCTAATTCCACGTACTCGTCGTATTTGGGACCTTTGCCCGCAAAAAACAGCTGAATGCGGTCGGCGTACTTGCTGAACGGCACGGCATTGATGATGACATCCTGCCGTTTCTCGCCGGACAGACGTCCGACCATGACGATGGTGATGAGACTGCCATCGCTGCGGGATGTATGACCGCCATCGCTGTTAGAGAGTTTCCGCTGCCCAGCGGCGATAAAATCCGGGTCAATGCCGTTGGAAATCACATGTATCTTCGCCTTATAGCCGCGTTTGATGAGTTCGTCCGCCATGAACTGCGAGGGCACATGGATGTGGTTGAAATGTTGGTAGAGCAGGAAACGGAAGGTATGATAGAAACGATCGTTGAGCCATTCCGCCTTGCCCAGACCGATAGAAGAAGTCATGTTTTCCGGTTGGATGTGGAACGCTGCCGTGGACGGTTTGTGCATCTGGTCAGCTATGAGTTTGGTGGCTGTCTCCAGCGCGAAAGGCATCATACAATGCACGATGTCCGCCCATGCCACCGCCTCGCGGATGATGTCCAGATCGACTTGCGCGAACTGGAAACCGTGTGAGTGAATGAGGTCGTTGAAAATGGGCACTTTGAACTCCTTGAGGACGAACTTGTCAGGTGCCGGTTCGCCGGTAGTAAGGATGCGCACTTCGTTGCCGTGCTCGCGGAGTACCGCCGCAAAACGCTGGGCGGAGATGGACGTGCCGTTGTTATTGGTGTCGTACGTGTCAATGACGAGAAGTATTTTCATGTATAAATAGTTATAATTTTTATTTTGTGCTGTGGGTTCGGCTGGAGGAACGGTATGGGTGGGCGGTCATGCCGAGGTGTTTCTCATAAGGGCATGTGTTTTTTACCGTTTGCGTTTCCGGCTGCGAAATTACAACAAAAATTGCACATATGCAAGTTTTCGAGCGAAAAAAAGAGCACCGAAGCGCCCTTTTCTAAACAGCGTAGCGTAAACGCGCTGAAAGCGCACTAAACGCGACGTAGTCGCACTACACGCAATCCATTATGGATTTTGTTGGTCATATGCCTGGCCACACACTTTCCACAGATACGCCACGAAGGTCTTCTTTCCATCGGGTTGATCTTTCTGCGCGACGAAAGCGGCTTGGTCGGCTGCTATAGTACCCAGGTTCTGACGACGTGCTGCTACGCAGCGTAAACAGAAAAAGGAGCCCCCGCAAGGGCTCTTTTTTCGTGCTTTCTTATTTTTCGGTTTCTCTTTCGACTTGTATGCAAATTTTTACATTGCACTACGTGCACTTTCTGCACTTTCTCTCGCTATAGTGCAAATAGTGCAAAAAGTGCAGTGCGTTTTTTTCATCCATTACGTTTTAATCTATAGGGGTCCCCGGGGATTTCTAATCCTTGGGGAGAGCGGAGGCCCCGGAGACTTTAATGCCGCCAGGCGGCAGTCCTTGTCGTAGGGCGCCGAACGCGACTGTTAGTTGTTCCTTAGTTGTTCCTTAGTGGTTTCTTAGTTATTCCTTATACATTCACCGGGTTGTTCCCAGTCTATTCCTTGTCCATCCCCGATGGAATCTACCCGTCAATAACATACACAAAAAAAGGAGCAACCCCTACACAGCTTGCTCCTTTTTTCTCTAAACTATCGACTTACTTTACCTCTTCTCCCGTAACGGTATAAACCTTCTCGCCGCGGAGGATGTAGAGTACGCCGTCACGCAAGATCTTTTGACTTTCGTCTTTCGACTTTCCGCTATCGACGTTGTCGATGCCTTGCGAATAAGCGCCCTTGACCAGGCGGACATAGTTGTTCCAGTTGTTCTTGCGATAAGCCTCGGTCACGTTCGGGTTCTGTCCCCATTTAGCAAACAGGTGATAGGCGTTATCTGCGTCGGCTTCTTCCGGCAGCCAGTAGGTACATGCCGCTGTATTTCCATAATAGGGCAAGAAGACAGCACCTGCATTTTCCATTTTAGCCCAATCGGCCGCCGAGTAACTATTTTGAGCATCAGAAGGCGTAGTAGGCAGGAGCGGATAGACCACGAAATCCAAACCGGAAGGCAGAGTCCAGTTGTCGGGCAGCAAGATAAGTCCGTAGCGTCCTGCGACATTACCGTAACTGAATTTATAGAGTGCGTTCTCGCGTTGGAAGAGCAGATATTGCCATTCTGTAGTTTGGAGTAGACGCCATTGACCGCTTTGATTGCCGGCATTGTAGAGGACCGCATCGCCCCACTGGTTCTCCGCCCATATCATACTGCCGTCCCATTTGCCGAGAATCGGGTCTGTGGTTTCGTCTTCGGTTTCGATAGCAGATGGAGCAAAGCGATAGAGATCTAATTGCTCATTGTATTGCAGATTGCTCCGAACAAATTGAACGGTACAGTTGGGCGAAACAGAGAACGCGGTCGACAGAGTCTGATTGTTGGTTATCCGGGTGATATAGGCCTTCGTAGCACGAACCTCCTTATTGCCTGCGATGCCCAGTCCATCCGCGAAGGATAGAGCAGTACGGCTTACGCCTTCCGCTGCCTCCACAACCAGTTCGCCTGAGCCCTTGATCGTACTACCGGCAGCCAGATTGAAGGCAGCGCCGTTGGTAGAAACAATATGATTAAGTCCCACCAAATTGACCGTGATAGCCTCTGTTGCGTCAATCAGATTGCTTACACTCGGGCTAGCCAGCAGATAGGCATCAGTCAATGTCAATACGCGTGTAGAAGGATTGAAGCTGATACTACCATCAATAGACAATTCGGCGATATTCAGTTCGTTCAATGCCACTCCGTTGATGGACAGATGATAGTCTTCGACCACGCGGTCCGCTACCAAACGTACAGAGAAACCCATGCACATAAGTTGCGAAAAACCGTTTATGATGGTTTTTCCTTCTTCAAACTCGGCCGCCATGGCGTAAGACGAACTCTCGCTCTTGGTGATGGACGACCAATAATAGCCTTCTGTGCCTACTGCGTCGATATCATCTTTGCCAAATCGATTGCCTGCAGCAGGCAGGAAGATAGCACCTGCGGCATCCAATACGGACCACTGTGACGTGTTCAACACATTCTCCGTGTACTTGCCCTCGACATAATGCAAGTCAACCATCTCGGTCGTGAAAACAAAATCGGTAGGCAGCAAGATGATACCCGTTTGACCATTGATGGTGGCGTAGTATTTGTAGTGTTGGGTCATGATATAGTACCATTCTTCCTGGGTCGGCGTACGCCATATGCCGGCTTTGTTACCGCCATTGGAGATCTTGTTGTAAACGCCCCAGTCGTAGTTGGTACCCGCGATATCCTCTGTACCGTTGCCATAGCCATCGAAAGCAGCATCGGATTTGTAAGGATACACATTATTATAACCGCTTGTTCCGTAGCCGAACAGATCGATCCAACCGCTGTAGTTTGCTGCGATGTTGCTGTTGGCTGCACCAATAATGTCGTACTGATTGGGTGCAAAACGGAAAGTACCGGTGCTGGCCTGATACTGCAAGTTGCCTTGCGAAATCCAGACCTTGTCGCCTGCATCGTTGATTTTGAACAAACCGCTGATAGCTCCCTGCGGTTGGGAGTTGGCGCTCGCGCTAAGCGCTACTAGCGCCAAAACAAAAGTAAGAAAATGTTTTTTCTTTGCCGCAAGGGCACGATTAATTTCGGAGAAATTTTTCATAATATTTTGTAGTGAATTAGTGAGTTAGCGAGTGAATGAATTAGTGAGTTAGCGGACTTCCGCGCCTTGCGCGTTATAGGTCTTGCCGCCGCGCTCGATGAGGAGCACGCCGTTCTCAATCTTCTTTCGACTATCGACTTTCGACTTTCCGCTATCGACATTGTCGATGCCTTCAGGATCGAGTCTGCCGCAACCGGTAGAGAACTCTTTGCAGAAAAGCCAGATGAGCATCTGGGTAGGACAGTTATTATCGTCGGGGACATGGCCACGGCCATTGACCGAATAGAGCACTACATCGACTGCACAGCGGCCACCCGTATAACGCGTCACCTCGCAGTTATCTTCGGTCGTCTCGATAGGAGTAGGAAGGCAACCCTGAGCTAGGGCCCACTTATTGACATAAGACTTGACACCCGAATAATTCATGACATTGTCATTCTTACCATGGATATGGATGATAGGTACCGGACGCGAAGTGGTAGTCGTATTGTCCATCAGGTCATAGCCGCTGACAGGCGCAAAAGCAGCGAACTTGTCCGCAGCCTTGCGCGCAACATAATAGACGAACGTGGCACCCTCGCTGAAACCGGACATATAGACACGCGTGGTATCGATAGCGTAGTCGGCGTGGACCTCACGCACGATATCCAGCATAAAATTGACATCGGTCATGTCCGATATATTCCATCCCGAAGCGAAAGAACTGCCCCAGACCGTGACAGCCGTTCCCACCGGATAGACCACTACAAACTGCGCCGTATCAGCCACCGAAGGCCAACGGGTTTGTTCCTTCTGATACAGGTAGTCCTGGTTAGGTCCGTGGCACGAGATGAGCATCGGACTATTGGCTTTCAGTGTGTTCGGCACATAGAGGTAATACTGACGCTCTACGCCACCCGACGTGATGGTCTTCAGGCCATCAAATTGCGCCGCATTGGCCATCATTGCGCAGCACAGAGCTGCGAGGAAAAAGAATTTACGCATATTAATGAGTTAATGAATGAATGAATGAGTGAATTAGTGAGTTAGGGAATGTTTCTTTTGAGTTTGAAATTTTGGCGGACATGCGCTTCGCCGACATCCCAGCCATCGTCTGCGCTCTTGCGCTTATAGGTAACGCCCACGCGCACAGAATCGCCCTGATACGCGCCTGCGGGATCCTCTACGAGGATATCGATAGAATCCACATCACACCCTATCTCTGATATACCCGTGTCGTACTGACCCCATTCGTTAGCATAGGTGCGCGGCAGAATAGGCTGATCGCCCCATCGCGGGTCTGCACTCTTGACCGTAACACGCGCCG
>JAEEGH010000789.1_pt1 | contig 99159 bp, 75 predicted proteins | sample 9134181 | NCBI WGS metagenome assembly JAEEGH01 (sample SAMN16246544, study PRJNA631951) | gut metagenome | biome: gut microbiome; feature: rumen; material: DP-attached | host: Bos | place: Iran: Karaj | collected 2018-10
TTACCTTAATGGTCTTGTACTCTGGATGCATATCTTTTTTCATTAGGAAACCTCAAACAGGCCGTGTCGCCATCCAACCCGAAGTCGAACACCACACGTATGGTTAAATAATACACAAAACTGCTAAAACTAGCGGCTGAATAATATATCTTAATTGTGAAATAGGCAAGAAAAAAAGTGATCTATTTTCATTCCAGATCATCAGTTCCGGCTATTTTCCGACTTCAAAGTTCCCGACAGAATGATAAAGAAAGGCTGCCGGTTAACAGTTTTCCCCCCCCGCTCTCCCGTAATGTCGTACTGTTTTCAAAGATGCATCCTTTACGGTTGGGTGTAAATCAAAGATGAAATTTATCAAGTCCTTTGCTAATATAGTCCTGCAGATGCCGGGGACACTGAATGCAGGACTCGCGTAATTTCATGTGACAGAGGAAACTCAAAAGAACAGATAATAATCCCGGCAGATCGTTTCATACTGGGGTACACAGTTTCATATGAAAAACCTTACTATATGTCATGTTAATCTTGCTAAGGGATTCCGCGGCGGCGAGCGTCAGACGGAACTGCTGATAAGGCATCTCTCGGACTCAGTTGCCGCACAGTACCTTGTATGCCGCAGAAATTCACCTCTGATCGAGCATCTCAGAGATGTTAAAAACCTTACTGCAGTTGAAGTGTCAGGCAGATTCGGCGGACATTTCAGCAATATCAGGGCTGATATCATCAATGCCCACGAGGCAAAGGCCGCACACTGGGCTCTCATTGAGCACACACTACGCGGAACTCCGTATGTCATAACCCGCAGAGTGCCTCAGAAAATCAAAAAGGGAGTTCTGTCAAATCTCTGCTACAGCAGGGCGTCGCGTCTTGTAGGAATATCCTCTCCGATTACAGAATACCTGAAAGAGATAAGTAGCCGTCCCGTAGTGACCATTAACAGTGCCCTGGCTCATATGAGTTGCGACTTGCAGAAAACATCATCCTTACTTAATGAATATCAGAACAAAATCATTATCGGTCATATCGGTGCATACGTAGATCGTCACAAGGGTCAGAGGATTATAATAGAAGCGGCAAGACAGCTTGCAAAAGAACGGGATGATCTGGTTTTTCTGTGTCTCGGTGCGGGATGCGACGAACAGGTGCTGAGGGAGGAAAGCTGTGATGTGCCTTCAGTGAAATGGCTCGGCTTTCAGAAGGATGTGGGCAGCTACCTTAAAGCCTTCAGACTGTTTGTGTTTCCGTCCCGCAATGAAGGTCTCGGCTCCACTCTTCTTGACGTAATGGATTACGGGATTCCGGTAATAGCAAGCAATGTTGACGGAATTCCGGATATTGTAAAGGACTACCAGACAGGTCTGCTTATTGAAAACGGAAGTGCAACCCAGCTGGCGGAAAAAATCAGGGAGCTGCTGAATGACTCCGAACTTGCCGGCCGGCTGGCACAGAATGCAAAAAGCAGTCTGGAGAATTTTCTTCCGGAAACCATGGCATCCAGATATATTGATATGTACCAGTCCATCCTGCAGGAAGGAGAGCATAACAGATGAACAGCATAACAGGTATCATCATAACTCTGAACGAGGAGCATAACATTGCCGACTGTATCAGTAACATGAAGCAGGTATGCAATGAAATAATTGTTGTTGACTCCGGCTCTACTGATCACACCGTAACCATAGCCGAAGAACTGGGAGCGATCATTATCGTACAGCCGTATCTCGGGGACGGATTTCAGAAAAATGTGGGACTCCCGACAGCGGGAAACAACTGGATATTAAGTCTTGATGCTGATGAGCGGCTTACGGATGAAATGGTTGAAGCCATCAGAAATCTGGATCTGGATAATTCTGAATTCGATGCCTATTCTTTCCCACGCCGCAACTACATCGGAAGCAGGTGGATAAGGCACGGCGGATGGTATCCGGATGTCTGCATCAGACTGTTTGATCGCCGGAAGGCAAAATTCAAGGAAGTGAAGCAGCATTCCTATGTTGAAGCCAAAAACTCCAAACGTCTCAGGGGAGACATCATCCACTACTCGTTCCGCAATATCGGTGAGCTTTTTTCAAAGCCAGGAAGAAATTTCTCTACCCGGGGAGCGAAGATTATGTATGAAAAAGGGAAAAGAGCGAATGCCTGCAGTCCTGTCATTCACGGAACCATGGCTTTCCTTCGCCACTACATTATCCGTTTCGGCTTTCTCGACGGAATAGACGGAATAACAGTCAGTCTGAGTTCCGGAATCAACAGCTATCTTAAATATGCAAAGCTTCTGGAATACCAGAGAGATCCCCAGGTTCTTGCCAGAGAAGACTTCAAAAAAATCTGGTGATGCATGGGTTTTGAAGATCGAAAGGGCACCGACGGTCCGAACATTCTGATCTGTACCACCTTCTATCTCCGCCTGGGTGCCTACCAGATTGGAGGTGTCGAACATCTTTCGCTGATCCTGATATCAGGACTCAGAAAAAGAGGCTGCCGGTTCTTCAATGCTTTCAGAGCAACCGATGACAACTCAAAGGATGACGAACTCGACGAACATTATTTTCTCGAGAGTGAACGCATCAGGATTACGGATGAAACATCCTGCGATGAGCTTTCGAAATTTCTTGCCGGCGGAAACATCCGGATAATTCATATTCAGCAGGCGGAAAGTCGAGACTACCTGCTCTACCGTGAAGCTGCCGAACGGGTTGGCGCAGTAGTCATCACAACAATGAATAAAAAGCCCCTTGAAGATCTTTTCACATTCAGACGCGATTTTCTGCAGAGGCAGTTCAGACAGTCGAATTTTCAGGGAAAGATGTCAGCACTGAAAAAGATGCTGTTTTCCGGTCGACTCAGAAAAAAACGTCAGGATCAGATTAGAATGAAAACGATGAATACATTCTCTCTGAGCCACATGGTTGTCTTCCTTTCCAGAAACTACATTCCGGGCTACGAAAACCTGCTGCAGAGGGAACTGTCCGCGGAAGACAGCGAATGCAGTTTTTCGGTGATCCCGAACTGCGTAACCTTCGGAAACTACTTCCCCGAAATTCATATCCCGAGACTGAAGCAGAAGGAAATACTTGTCATCGGAACTCTTGAGGAATCCACAAGACGAATCAGTCTTATCATCAGAATGTGGAAGGATCTCAAATCTTCATTTCCTGACTGGACTGTCAGGATCCTCGGAGACGGTCCCTCCTCCGGCAGATACCGCAGCATGATAGCCAAAACAGAAGGCATAACACTGGAAGGAAGGCAGGAGCCGGAATCCTACTACCGCACGGCATCCATCTACATAAATCTCTCCATAACAGACGATGCCTGGAGCATGTCTCTCCTTGAAGCAATGCAGTATGCACTCGTTCCTGTTGTTTTCAACACCAGCGAAATCTACAGCGATGTAATCGAACACGGGCACAGCGGCTTTATCATTGAAGACATGGCGACCAAAGAACTGGAGCAGGTACTGAGAAGACTGATGCGTGACGAGGGAATGAGGCACTCCATGGCAAGGAACAGCGTAGCCCGTTCGAAAATGTTCAGTCAGCTCGTCTACTGCCGCAGATACCACGATCTGTACCTGCATACTCACCGCAGCATCAGCTAGCATCACACGACTCTCAAAATGGCATATCTGCCCACAAAAAAACAGACCGGCACAAGATTTGGGAATGATTCACAAATCATGCCAAAACAAGGAGTTACAAGGCTTTTTTAAGCAAAAAAATAATAAAAATAATTGTTGCATTGGGGGTGTTTTTTCTCGATAATGCGTCAAACTCATTTGACGTTGAACAATTATCTTGGGCAGGGGTGAAAACCCATTTGAGAGGTGCTACGTAAGCTAATGAAAAATTTATACACCGCTAATTTAGACTATCGCAGTCTCGTCAACAAGTACGGCTCTCCTTTGCTAATTTTAGATCAGGCAACCGTAAGACATCAGTATCGTTCTCTGAAAAGAGCTCTTCCATCTGTAACACTCCACTATGCTTTGAAACCGCTTCCACATCCGGATGTTGTTTCCGCACTGCTCGAGGAAGGTGCAAGTTTTGATCTTGCCACCAAGGGAGAGGTAGATCTGGTAAGAAACGCCGGTGTTGATCCGCGTACCTGCATTCATACCCATCCGATAAAGAAGGACGATGAAATCAGATATGCACTTGACTACGGATGCAACACTTTTGTAGTTGACAATATCGAGGAGGCAAAGAAGTTTGTATCCTTCAGAGAACAGGCAAGACTTCTGATCAGAGTAAGTTTTCCTAATCCAGAAACTCCGGTAGATTTGTCTAAAAAGTTCGGTGTACTGCCTCAGGACTGCCTGGATCTCCTCCGTTTTACAAAGATGCTCGGACTTAACGTGGTCGGTCTTTCGTTCCACGTAGGCTCCCAGGTTCCTAACGCCCGCCGCCACTGTGAAGCTATCGAACAGTGTTCGGAAATTCTCAGACAGGCAGCGGAGGAAGACATCAGCCTCGAAATTCTTGACATCGGCGGCGGATTCCCTGTTGATTATGAGAAAGCTGAGGAAAGGGATATTTACGCATTCTGCGAGCCTATCCGTGAAGCACTGTCCAAACTTCCAGAAGGCATCAGAGTACTTGCAGAACCCGGCAGATTTATCTCAGCTCCTGCAATGATCAACATATGCACTGTTGTTGGCAAGGCAACACGCTTCGGCAAGCCTTGGTACTATCTGGATGATGGTGTGTACTGCAGCTACAGCGGTCAGATTTTTGATCACGTGGTCTATCCTAAGTTTGCGCCTTATGCAGTGGGTCCGGCAAAGGAATCCGTGCTTGCAGGTCCTACCTGTGACAGCATTGATATCATTGCGGAGAACATCATGCTCCCTGAACTTCACGTTGATGACATCATTGTCGGCAAGATGATGGGTGCATATACCATTTCAACAGCTACCGAGTTTAATTTTATTAATAAGACTGAAATTCTTGTAGTCGATACCGAACGCGGCGACGAACTTGATCCCCAGTTCAGAATTGAACCGGTAAGCGAGACTGTTACAGCAGATCGCTTCAAGCTTGTAAGCTGAAGCAGGAATTCAAACAAAAGAAGGCCCGGGGAAACCCGGGCTTTTTTGTGTCTCTCCCGTGTTTTTGACTTCGGAGACTAAAAAAAGTGGCAAAAAACCTTATCGGAACTGGATTTTTGCCTGGTCAAAATTGTCAAATTAGTGGGTGCGAAAATAACATACTGTAACTTGTTCAGCTACATTCAGAGTTTTTGAGTCAGCCATAACTTTCTGAACATCTAAAAGCAACAGCGAGAAAGGAACAGTTCGAAGATCACACAGGAAAGTTGTATGTCCGAAATGCGGAAACGTATCCCCTAATGTGTATGCTAAAATTCTAATTTCTTCAGGTCGCCTAGCTCCTTGTGGCATAAGGGTTTCTGTCCGTATTATCTCCTCATTTGCTGCGAAACACCTGCACAGGTTCTGTTTCAGTTCATCGATCCGCAGGCACACTCAGATTAATTGCGTCCAAGAATTCACGATAAAATCTGTTTTCAACCATGGTGCAAATTCTGGTGCCGACAGATCTGATCCATAATAGCAACAGATGAAACGAATTCTAAAACGCTGGAAATAAAGCAAATCAGAAAACCGGATTGACGGGTGGATACACGTTTTTAGAATCTCAAAAATGTAAAATTACTTTGTCCGTCGAAAAAAAACACAAAAAAGGAAAAATCATGGATCAGAACAAAGAATACATTCTTCTGGCAGTATCTGGCGAAACACCGCAAATCATAACTGAAACCCTTTTCAAACTTAAGGATACAGGATACAACATTCATGAAATCCATGTCATAACCACAGTAAGGGGAAAGAATAATCTTTTAGCACTCATGTCAGATGATCCGGAAAAGAATGTCTTTCTGAAGATGTGCAGTGAATACGGCTGGGATCCTTTAACTGTTGAAGAGAGGAACATTCATGTCTTTTCTGATATGAATGGAGGATTCCTTGAAGACATCAGAACTGATTCCGACGAACGCTGTGCGGCAAACTTCATTTTCAAAACCACTAAAGATCTGATGGATTTGAGATACGGAGAGGATGACAGCGAGTATTATCCGATTGTGGCCTCTATTGCCGGCGGCAGAAAAACCATGAGTTATCTTATGGGTTCCACCATGTCAATACTGGGACGAAGTGATGATGAGCTTACTCATGTGCTTGTTGATCCAAAGTTTGAAAGACTGGACAGAACCTCACCTAAGTTCTACTATCCGACCAGAGAATCCAAAATTCTTTTAAATGCCGACAATGAAAAGATTGACGCGAAAGATGCCAAAATTGAACTGTCATTCATACCGTTCATCAAACTTGGCCAAATTCTGAAAGAATCCAAAAGAAATCCGTTCAAAGACGGGATGCAGACAGCCTACTCAGATGCTGTTGATGCAATCAACAGCGAACTGACACTAAAACCAGAAGATCTTCAGATGTGGATAAACTACAAAGAATGCGAGATCACAGTAACAAATACAAAGACAGAGAAACGATTCAAAATACAGCTGGAAGCAAACCAGATGGCATTCTTCCGCCTTCTGATAGACAATCTGACTGTTCCCGGCTGTGTTAAAAAACCTTCAAAGGAAAGTTCAGTTCAAGCAATATTCAGATACTGGCTGAAACTGTTCTCCTATACGCCATTTGATCGCAACTGGCCAGGCTTAGGAAGATTTATCCTGAAAATAAACGGGGTTATAGACAAAATCGAACACAGCAAATGCCTAAGTGAATCAGAAAAAGAACGTATAGATCCAACAACAGCATTCTGGGATGTATATCAGGTTGTAATAGACAGCTGGGAAAATTATACAGACTGGGCAAATAATACATCACCGAAGAGAAAAGTGAAACGTAAAGGAATGGGACAGGACTACTACAGCAGCAAAAAACAAAATCAGCTTGACTATAGAAATAACGAGGCTGCTTTTAGAGACGCTCATGCAGAAAACTGGAAGAAACTCCAGGATGGTGTAAACAAAGCCATAATCAGCTCCGGATGCGGAGATGCAATTGCAGAAATGCTTCGCATCAGATGCCTATCCGAAAACGGATACTCCATAGGACTGAACGATGATCAGATAATGAAAGCCGGTTACAATGCGCTGCAGTTCAAAAAACTGGAAATTCCGGATGACGAGATCAGTTTATAACAAATCTCAAGGATGATCCTGTTTACCCTCCGGCATACAGATCCTTTACGCCGGACGGGTATGTTCCAAATCCCGGCGAAACCTGCTCCATGCAGGTTTCTGCTTCTCTCGTATCAATATCAAAAGATTTACACCTCTGATATTCAATACAGCAAATGGCGGAACTTCTTATTGCCGCCTTTATATCCCCTGCCGGCAACCTTGCCGTTCTGCAGCTGTTTATTCCGTCAGACTGCATTCTCTTTATGCTCAAACAAAAAAATATCTCATGATCCCATATCACAGATGCAATGCTAGATGAAACATGGGGGCTATGATAGAATTTGTCCTGCGCAGATACGAAAAAGCGTCCGACAAAGAGAAAGCAACTGAAAATAAACAGTCACATTCAGGCATAAAACGTACACTGAACAGAGGCAGTCTGAAAATTCATGCCGCTCCAGGTACCAGTTTCGTGCTGTTCCGGATCCTTTTTCAAAGTTCTCGCATATTTACAACACCCGCAACAGATAAATTTCATTGCCTGTTTCTAAACCTGATAAGTCAATGTCTAAGAAAAAGAAAAAAGAAAAACTCCAGCAGCTGGAAAACCAGAATACCGATGTAGGTTTCATTGAAGGCTACACAAAAATGTGGCCGTTTATCCGCAAATATTTCTGGTTTGCGATTCTCGGAGTGCTGCTTACTATTCCTGTAGGAACACTGGATGCACTTATTGCTCTTTTCCTCAAACCGTTCATGGATAATGTTATGGTTGAAAAGCAGCAGGACTTTGCTTCCAATGTACCTCTGATAATAGTGGGATTTGTTCTGATCCAGGGTATATTCATCTATACATCAACCCTGGTCAACTCCTACGTGGGAGGCAAGATCAATCTCGACATCAGACTGAAGCTTTTTTCCAAGCTGATGAACCAGGACTGCAAGTTCTATGACACCAATGACTCCGGAGCTGTGATATACAGATTCTACACGGATGCCGAAACTGCAACCAACGGACTCATAGACAACTTCAAACTGTTTCTGACAAAGTTCTTTTCATCAATCTCCCTGGTTTTTGTTCTGATCTACAATTCCTGGCAACTGTCTCTCGCCGCCATCGGTATTCTGCTGTTTCTGATCCTGCCGCTCAGAATTGTGCGCAAGAGGATCAAGGCTATCATGAACAAGACCATTGCGGAGAGTGCATTCATTCTGACCATATACAACGAAACAGCAGCGGGAAACCGTATTATCCGTTCCTATACGCTTGAAGACACCACAATGTCCAGGTTTACCAACTCTGCCAGATACCTGTTCGGCATGGGCATGAAAATGGTTCGCGATACCAACTGGCTGTCTCCGATGATGCACGTGGTAAGCGCCATCGGTGTGGCAGTTGTCATCTGGTACGGAGGACATCTTATTGTTTCACAGCAGATCACCAGCGGTACCTTCGTATCCTTTATTGCCGCTCTGATTATGCTCTACACCCCTCTCAAGTCCATAGGCAACAACTACATCAAGGTTCAGCAGGCTGTTCTTGCCATCTGCCGTATCTATGAAATGCTTGAAATCAAAACCACCACCGAGGAAAGCAGAGAAAAGGAGGCAAGGGGCGAGCTCAAAGAATTCAGAGGTCTTGAGTCAGAGATCGAATTCAGAAACGTATCCTTCAGCTACGACGGCACCAAGACTGTTCTCAACAACATCAGTTTCAAGGTTCAGAAGGGCGAGAAGCTGGCTCTTGTAGGAAACAGCGGCGGAGGAAAAACAACTGTATGCAGTCTTATACCGAGACTGTACGAAATCAGCAGCGGAGAAATACTCATCGACGGCGAGGATATAAGAAACTTCACTCTTAAATTCCTGAGAGATCAGATAGCTGTGGTATTCCAGGACAATTTCCTCTTTTCCGGCACCATCAGAGACAACATAATGATGGGCAATCCAGATGCCACCGAGGAGGAGCTCAGACAGGCCTGCAGCAGTGCCTGCCTTGATGAATTCCTTGAATCCCGTCCCGAGCATGTAGACACAAAAATCGGTGAGAGAGGTATCCAGCTTTCCGGCGGGCAGAAGCAGCGTATCGCCATAGCAAGAGCATTTCTGAAAAATGCACCGATTGTCATTCTGGATGAAGCAACCAGCGCTCTGGACAACAAGTCTGAAAAGGTTGTTCAGGAGGCTCTTTCCAATCTCATGAAAAACAAGACTGTCCTGGTCATAGCCCACCGTCTCAGCACCATTGTCGATTCCGACTCCATTATGGTTGTCAATGACGGTGAAATCGTGGAAAAGGGTTCTCATGACGAGCTGATTAAGAAGCAGGGCGCTTATGAAACTCTCTACAATTCCCAATTTAAAGGGAATAGAAATGAAGAATTTTTTTACGATCATTCTCAAATTTAGATAAATATCTTAAATACTCAAAATAATGATCCTTGCCAGGAACAGCCAAGGAAACGTTAAGGTTAAGGTTATGTCTTTAAACAGTCTAAAAAAAACAATTATTAGAAAGAAAAACGACATTCGGCATTTCTTCAATAAACTACGTTATGATTATCAAGCAACGACAGAAAAGCCTGTTATCGGCAGAATTAAGCACGTAATCATTCACCGTCTTGACGGTAAAATCGGAGATGCTATCTGCTACGCCCCCTTCATCAGAGAGTTAAAGAAGGCAACACCAAATAGCACAATCACCGTTCTTGTAACCTGTAATATCCAACCGGTTTACGAAGCTATAAAAGAGATAAATGAACTGAAAGTGCTGCCCAAAAAACCGTCAACAAAAGAAATAGACAACCTTGCAAGAGAACTTGGCTCCTGCGATCTATATATTCATCTATCTGAGCAACTGAACGGCAGAGATTTTCGTCTGATAAACCGATTGAGACCAACATGGTGTGCCACTCTTGATAAGAACGTCAAACTAGATAATATTGGGGTGCACCGTTATACAGAATCAACAAGCAACACCTGCATCACTGAAAAATCATCGGGAAAGACTCTACATTTTATGGATCTTCTGTTCAGAATTTTAACTGAATGTGGTGTTGACACTTCCTCCATAGATAGAAGTTATATGAAACTTTTCAACGAGGATCTGCAATATGCCAGAGAAAAATATCCATTCCTGACCGGTAAATCCGCAAACAGAGAAGGAACAATCATATTCAATCCGTACGGTGCTTCCAGTTCCCGTAAACTGAAAGACGAGGCTGTAATCGCCATTCTGAAAATTCTTAGAGAAAAGACCTCCATGCAAATAGTACTTTGGGTAGTACCAAAGAAAAGATCTGCAATCGAAAAAATAGTCATAAAAAACTTCAATAAAAATTCTGGAATATCATTCCCTGAAAATACAAATAGCATCAAGGATGTGATTGTAGCCATGGCTTCATGTCAACTCATGATTGGTGTGGATACTGGAAGTGCACATGTAGCAGCATGTTACAACATTCCTGAACTCACTTTCTACAACAACAATATGGCAAATTACAGCAGATGGCATGCTCTGTCACCGTTAGCTACCAACGTGATTCTTAATAATCAGTTCTACAGTGAAATGAGTACAGAAGAACTATGCAGGCAATTAAAAAATTTTTTAGAAAAACATTCTGATATCGTAACTTGATAATCATAGATCAAGAAAATTAAAAAATTTGATCTACTTTTACCTCTGAAAAACTAACAAAAATTTTTTAATAATAATAAAAGGACCGTAAATGAAAGACATAATACCAATAGTTTTATCATGTAACGATTCATACCTAAAATACGCAGCAGTAACCATTCAGTCAATCCTAGAAAACTGCTCACAAAATTATAGATATATTTTTTACATACTTGCCAACGAAAAAAAATTATCATTAGAAGCAAAAGATCAATTTTTAAAAACTTCTACAACAAGAGCCATTTCTTTTATTATAAAAATAATTGACATTAATGACAAAATCATACCCAAACTTCGAGTAATGGCACAGATTACCCAGGAAGCATACTTCAGGTTACTTATATCTAATATATTGGATAATGATAAAATTATCTACTTAGATTGCGACATTATTGTTAAGCATGATATTTCAAAACTCTTTGAAATAGATATAGGCGATAACTATATTGCTGCAGTCAGAGATATGTTGGGTATAGATTTCCAAGAATATGTAAAGACTCTTGATTTATTACCAGAAAATTATTTTAATTCAGGTGTATTAATAATCAATAATAAACTTTGGAAAGATTTTGATGTAGGAAATAAATGTATTGAAAAGCTTGTAAACAACCCCAAAATCAAATTTATGGATCAAGATGCATTAAATATAGTATGTAAAAATAAAGTTTATTTTCTTGACAGAAGATGGAATTTTTTCTGGTATTACAGTATTGAATTTGTTAAACAAAAGGGTATTTTAGATCATGAAATACAAAATATATACAATGAATTATCTAATGATTTTTACATAATACACTATACAAGCGCATACAAACCATGGAAAAAGCGATATTTTAAATTTGCAGATTTATGGTGGATGTATGCCAAATTAACTATTGCATATAAGCAACTATTTTGGGACAGCGAGTTAGTTTCCAGATATTTTTTAAGGAGGCTTATTGGATCAAACAACATAAAAATATCCGGAGAAAAGTATAAAATACTGTACATTTGTTTTCTTCAAATTTTGATTAAAAAATAAACTAATTCACTCCTTGATTTGTAGCGGAATTTTATACTAATCTAAGTTTGCTGAGATGATAAAATGGACAATAATATAGTGGTTTGTTCTGACTGCAATTACACTAAATACATTGTGACACTATTCGAGTCAATTGTTCAGAATACAACGTTAAATATAAATTTTTATGTTGTATATTCTTCAATCAACGAATCTGATTTTAAAAATATAACTTCAATCATCAGACAGAATTCTGAAAATACCGTTAATTTTATAAAATTTGATTTTTTATTGGAATTAAAAAAACTTCAATATAACGAATATGTTCCGACATTCAGAGGCGGTTATGATGCTTATACAAGACTGTTCCTTCCATCCATATTGAAACCATTCGGTGTTAAAAAGTGCCTGTATATGGATGTGGATATTATCGTGAATAAGAATCTTGATGAGCTTCTGTTCATTACCAACACTATTAAGTGCATTGGCGGAGTCGTGGATACTGTATCTATAAATCTGAACATTCCTTTAAGCAAGGCAACTTACGTTAATACCGGTGTCCTAGCAATGAATCTGGAGATGCTAGAAAATCTGAATTTTTCATTAGAATGTTTGAAATTTGCAAAAGCAAACAAAAGTTCAATTGTTCTGTTTGATCAGGACATAGTAAATAATGTATTCCCTGACAGTGACAACCGCATGACATTGCTTGATTTTAAATATAATACCTATCATTCAAACAAATCCTTCATAAGAAACGCAGTTATACTGCATTTTACCGGACCATATAAACCTTGGGATCCTGCATGTCGCTGGCGTTTAAAGAAATGCATCTGGGTAAAGTACAATCTAGCGGCCAGGCTGACCTTACATGGTTGGAATATATCAAAAGGAATGACTGAGTTTTTAGGAAAGATAGTTTCATCAGTGAGGTTTTTGTGTAACTGTTGGCTGAAGTTTAGGCTGGTGCTGAAGATTTTGAAGTAGTAAGATAGTAGCCATTCTGAAAGTCCTACAAAATGTACTGACTCCTAAACCTGACAGAAAGCTACTTAAAAAAGTTTTTACTTACATTTTCAAACAAAAAGTCCGTCTAAACGGACTTTTGTTTGCTAATTTAACGATTTAATTCTAATAATATTTACCACCATGCTTCAACCTGAGCACCTAAGATGTACTCATGTTGTTTGGTGTGAGACAGACCGGTGTACTCATGACGCATTAAATCGCCAGCAAGCCATGTACCGAATACACGGATTGATGGACGAGCCCAGAAATGGGTTGCTGGTGACCACTGCTGTGCAAGAGTGAGCTTGGTTGCACTTACGCGATCCTTGTTAGGAGTTGCCCAACCGTTCCATCCGGTGTTCTTCTGATTGGTGAAACCGAACTCAAGAACAGTAGAGGTGTAGTCAGACCACTTGAAAGATGGTCTCAGTACGAGTGCCCAGTCGTTTCCAGATGGGTGTGACCAGTAAGCGTTTCTTGCATGCTTGTGAGCAAACAGAACAGCGTAACCGAAATTCCACTTGGACTGCTCAATAACACCCCAATCGATAAAGCGGAAACCTGAACCATCCTCATTGTAAGGGATAACATTATCACCCAGGTGGTTACCACCGTTCAGAACTCCAGCATAGTCAAAAGCATCAGTACCGTAAGCGAAGCTTAACTTGTTAAAACCACCGAAGAAGTTACCTTGAGTCCACTCGATGAAGCCGAGGAAACCAGTATTGTTATGATATAAATCCTTTTGAGCCTTCGACATCTTCTGCCATGCATAGATGAAAGCGATATCTAAGGTTGCATCCGACCACATTGGAATGCCGTTCCAGCGTGCATCCAACTTGTATGAATTCATAGCAGAATTTGAACGCTTGTCATCAGGCCAGCCATATCCTACATACGGACTTTTGACATCTGCGTATTGAAGTTCTCCATTATCATTTCTGAGAGGGTCTCCATTTTTATCATATTTTAGTAATTTATAATCAAGGTCTCCTAAATCCACCTGTTGCTTGATAATAGCAAATGACAAGGAACCTAGATTTCCTACACCTATGTTCTCAACTCCAAAACCTGTACCAGAGTTGTTCAGATAGTAGAAATCCATGATGTGAATATCTTTACGCTGATAGAATCTCTTACCAGCCCAGAGAGTGATTCCGGAAGGCATTTCATAATCAACATAGGCTTCACGGAAAGAAAGTCTCTGTCCATGCCATGCAGAAGTACCATCTTCGCCGGCACGATCACCACCTGCTCCTACACCCTGCCATGAGTTACCCTGCTCATCCCAGTAACTCTCATTAGTGCCGTAAGCAACCAGAGTGTGAACAGTAAACTTGTTGTTCGCCTTGTTGTAAACTTCTTGAGATAAAGAAATTTCAGCATAGGTATCGCACTCATCACCAAGACGACCGAGAAGATGACCCTGATTACCATTACCGAAACAAAAGGCATTACCGCTCTGTGAACCGTAGTTCAAACCAGATCTCATGTAACCGTGAAAATCAACTGCTGAAGCAGAAACTGATCCTCTATCCGAGTTGCATAATTCCTTGTAGAACAAAGAAAAAAAACAGGTTTTCGAGTGATAAAAGGTTAATTCCAGATCAATGTGTATAAAAAAGTGTATATCGTCATTGATGAGGTTCTTATACAAGAATCACTATGTTATTCACAGGTTGTGACTGGTGATTTGCACAATAAATGTATAAAGAAGTATGCAAATTTTACAAAAAAAGGACTTTTTATGCTTACAGGTAAACTCAATAACAGAAAAATAAAAGCTTTCCTGAAACAAAATATTACAGGCATGATAAATGATGGAGACGGTTTGTATTTAACCATTTCTTCTTCTGGAAGCTGCTCGTGGGTGCTCAGATATACAAGTTCGACTCTCAAGAAGAAGAGAAATATGGGACTGGGAAGTTATCCTGAGATTTCAATATCAGAGGCCAGAAATATGAAAAATAAGGCAAAATACCTAAATTATACAGGTACAGATCCAATTGATGATCGCAAATCAAATTCTGATAATGTTACTGTAAAGGAAATATATAAAAAATGGGTATTGCAAAAACTTACTCAGGTCGAATCCTTTATAAAAATGAAAGGACTTTTTGAAAAGTATCTAATTGATAAAGTGTCGGATATTAAACTGAAAGATATAACTGCACTGAATATATCCGAAATCTTAATAAATCTTCAAAAGGATAAAGGCATCACAGTAACAGTTCATAAGCTGTGCCTTTACTTCAATCAGATGATGAACTATGCGGTTAATCGCGGTTATATATCTGTTAATCCGTGTCTTAAGATTGCCGATTGCTTAAATGCTGCTGTGACAAAGCATTTTCCATGTATTCACTATAGCGAAATTTCTCAGTTGTTTACAAAACTTGCTGAAGCCAGGTTTAGAGGAACTTCTGTTTTTTTGTTCATCTTCAATATCCTTACCATTGTCAGACCTAATGAAGCAAGTTCTGCGAGATGGTGTGAAATTGATTTAAAAAAAAGTCTGGATTATTCCTGCCGAAAGAATGAAAATGAATCGCGAGCACAGGGTGCCATTGTCTGATCAGCTCATAAAACTGATAGAAAAACTGAAACTGATCACCGGAAATTCTGAGTACCTGTTTCCATGTTATTACGATCCTAAAAAGCCAACAAACAGTCAAAGCATTAATCAGATCATTAAGAGGATTGGTTTTAAGGATCGTCTTGTCAGTCACGGTTTCAGAGCTATGGCGTCAACATATTTTTATGAGAAGGGCTACAAATCTGAAGTTATAGAATCATGTCTGGCACATGTTTTTGGCAATCAAACAGTACAGGCATACAACAGAGGTGATTTTTTTAAACTGAGGATCAAACTTATGAATGACTGGTCTGAACTCGTTTCAAAACAGTATGAGAAATTTGAAACAATCACCAGTTTAATCTACTGTGAACAGGAAAGTAACGAGCCCGACGCTGGTAAAGAGTCTTAATGAAGATAACAGTTCTTCTTAAATGAAGACTGTTAGTATCTTCAATGAGCTGGAATAGCAAGAATATTCCAAATGATCAGAAAGATCCATGCTCCATGAACATGAGAAACAAGGGCCGTAAGTCAGATAAACCTACGGCCCTTGCTTTATGACGTCTTGTCAAGACTAGTTATTCAGATATAACATAGCAGTCTTTGCCGTTTTTCTTCGCCTCCCGCAGGGATGTTTCAGCTTTTTCCACTATTGTCACCGGGTTATCATTCGGTCCGAAAACTGCAGCTCCGATTGAAACGGTTATTGTAACCTTGTTATCTTTGAAGTGAAACGGAATTGTCTTGATCACTTCATTGAGTTTTCTTAGAGGTGATTCGAGAGACTTCCTGTCAGTACCGAGGAAGATTACAGCGAATTTCTCACCAATATATCTTGCAATGAAATCTGTTTCACGAATTTTTGACTGAAGAGCTCTTGCAATAACTTTCAGCGCCCGATCTCCGGCCGGGTGACCGTATTTCTCATTGATGTTTCTAAAATTATCCACATCAACTAAAACGACTGACAAAGCCTCTTTGTAACGCTGCCAGCGTTTATATTCGTGCTCCATTCTTGTTTCAAAGGCATTCTTATTGCTGAGTTTGGTAAGACTGTCGATGATCATTCGGTTCTTCTGCTGAAGCAGTTTCTGTTTAAACTCATCGGTTTCTGCTACCATCAGTTTAAGTCTGTCCTGAATTTTTCCGATTGCCCGGACGTAGTTGCTCTGCTTCTCTTCAACACTGTGATGATTCTCCATGGCAGTCTTAATGTGGGCTACCTGCGCAACAATATTGTCTTTGAGCTGCTGCAGTGTATCAACTTTGCTGATAGTATCGCTTATTCTGTCTATAGCCAAATCGATAGTAGCATTTGACTCTGATTCCTGTGCATGCAAATCTCGGGCAAGAGCTACAGAATTGTTGAAGTTATTGTTGAATAAACTAAGACTGTTGTTGAGAGTTGTCAGGAAAGTACGAGCTTCATCTCTTTCAATTTTGTAACTTTCAATAACAAGTTCAAGCACTTTTACAGAAATTCGCGGAAGCTCATTTGCCTTCACGTCGGAGAGGAGTTTATATCTCAGAAGTGTAAGTTCATCAGAAATGCTGCTCGGAAAATCCATTTCGGATATCAGTTGCTGAACAGTGCTTCCGATATTGTTCATTTCCTCAGAGTCATAGATTTCTCCGTTGAGACTTCCGTTGTTCGAGACCATATTGTTGTATGCAACATTGTGAAGTTCGAGAAATTTAAGCAGTTTGGATTGTTTAGATGTAATACCGCTTGCTTTTGCGTTTTCATTGTACTTGACCAGAGATTCCTTTATGTTTCTGAACATCTCGACCTTGTCATCAAGTGCATTGATTGATTTTTCTATAGAGTCAGTGGCAAAATCTACTGACTTTGAAAGATCCAGAACTTCTTTTTTTAACTGATTCTCCAGCTTGACTTTTTCAACAGCATAAATATCTGAATCCATACTGTTGATAATCTTTTCAGCATAATCTTTGCTCAGACGTTCAGAATCAAACAAAGATACACATCTTAACAGAGAAAAGTAGAGATTGATTGTTGCTTCCTGCTCGGCTTTTCTTTTAGCCTGCAAATCCATAAGTTGTTTCTGCGTTTCCCTAAGTTTTTCTTTCAGGGATTCCTCAACACTTAAAGCCATATTACACCCGCAAATATAGACAATATCAGCAGAATTATAATAGATGACTTCTATCTTGTGCTATTATCTATGTATTGATCTGTGATCACGCTGAATGAAATTTCTTGTTAACTGCCTGATCCTGTTCTTCATCGAAAGGGAACAGATCCGGAAATATCGACAGGGAGCAGCGATGTTTACGACAATCAACTGATATGTTTTGGACGGTACATATGGAACCCAGAAAAATATTTATTCTGAATAAACTTGCCGAACTTGAAAAAGAACTTAAAAATCTTGAGTTATGGAGCAGTTCTACACTTACAGAAGAGCAGAAAAACAGTTCAGCACCGTTTGGCTGTGATCTTATGGACTTTCATGAGTGGCTGCAGCATATTCTCATACCGAAACTGCGACTAATGATACAGGAGAATCAAAGTCTTCCGGCCACTATGGATACAGCATCAATGGCCGAGTACGTGTATCGTAGCGATGCTCTGAAGTATCAGCGTCTGATTGTTATACTTAAAACTCTGGATCGTTCTGTAAAATCCTGCGGATGTCATGTGGAAGTCGGTCATTAAGCCTGATGCAGAATTATTGTTCTCTTTTCGTTAATTTCTTCTACTGACGTATCGTTCTTCCAACGTCCGGCAATGATTCGAAGTTGCTCCTGAAAGGATTGATATCTATGCCGCCGCGTCTGGTGTAGCGAGCAAAAACGGTTAATTTTTCCGGTCTGCACTTTCTCATAAGATCTGTAAAAATTCTTTCAACACACATTTCATGAAATTCATTGTGGTTTCTGAAGGAAACGATATATCGAAGCAGTTCAGAATGATTGATTTTTTCTCCTTCATAGTGAATGTAGACAGATCCCCAATCCGGCTGCTGTGTAACAAGACAGTTGGATTTTAGAAGATGAGAACACAGTTTTTCCCTTACAAACTCTTTTTGTTCGTCCAAAACCAGGTAATCAGGATTGTAGTCAAACGAGTCTATATTAATAGCATGGTTCTCGTGTTCAAGGTTTACATAATCCACGTGTTTTTGCTCACTGTTATTAATAAAGAATGATTTTATATTTTTATGATTGTCGGAAAGATCGTAAACATCAATTTTTAGATCATCCTGAGATACAGAGAGCTTTGATGACAGATCGTCACGCAGAGTACCAATCAGTTTGTCAAAAGACTCTATTTTTGTGAAATTAAAACTGTTTAGATACAACTTCAAAGATTTTGATTCAATCAAATTGTCTGATGTGCAGGGTATCTGAAATGAGCAGAGAGCTGCCACAGGCAGTCCGTTTCTGTTAAGAAAGGAAAGTTCGTAGCAGTTCCAGAAATCATATCCGGTAAATGGCAGTTCTCTGTTCAGTTCAAGCTTTTCGCGATTAAATGAACGGGGAATTGCCACAAGAACATCCGGATCGTAAGATTTGGGGTAGGTTGTCTTCTGCCCCAGTGAAAAATGAGCTATTTCTGATAAATTCATAAGAAACTATTTTGTCAGTGAAGAAAATTGAAGAACTCCAGGGGAACTATGTTGCTTGTTTGTTTAAGTCATAACTTTCCGGTTGGGAAAGACTGATTCAAATGGTATGCAGTCAGAATATAAGGAAGCAATGCACCGTCGAAATGAAACAATCAACCTAAAGGCGGAGACAATTCTGTGTATCATGATTAGTATGTCAATAAGCTAAAAAGTTCCAAGACTATGTAAAACTGTTGTTAAAATTGTGATCGTGATCACAAAAGTAGGTTAAACTTGATTTATATTTTGAACAAAAAAATTTTTTTATACTACAATACACTCAAATTTGGTGATACCAAATTAGAGATAGAAGTGAGAGAAAGTTAAAAACATTTTGAGTTTATTTGTTTGTTTAATTTTTGTATAATCTCACTGGATAATTCGAAATGGTTTGAATTATCTCCAATTTCTAACAATTCCACATGAGGATTTTATAATGAAAGCAAAAATGCTTCCAATTACTGCGGTAGTTGCTTTAGCTTTAGGTTCAGTTTCTGCTTCAGCAGTTGATTTTCACGGTTATATGAGATCCGGTTTGAACTACGGTTCTCAGAGCGGTAATGCATACTGCTTCGGTAATGGTAATCTTGGTCATCTCCTCGGCCGTCTTGGTGACGAGTGCGATACCTATGCAGAAATTTCATTATCACAGGAAGTATACAACAAGGCAAATAACAAGTTTACCGTTCATACTCTGGTTGCATACGGTTCTAATGAGAGCAACTGGGATGAGCAGGGTAACTCATGGCAGGGCGTAGGTAAAGGTGGTGATCGTGCCGGTGACAATGGTACTTCAGCATGGAACGGTCAGAGACTTTCTTTCCGTGAGGCTTATGTTGATTATGAAATGCCTTCAGGAATCACTCTTTGGGCTGGTAAGAGATTCTATCAGCGTAAAGATATCCACATCATGGATTTCTACTATCTGAACAACTCTGGTCACGGTGTTGGTCTTGAGAACATCGGTGTTGGTAATCTCGGTTCTCTGTCATTTGCTATCATCAAGCAGCAGGTTGACATGGAAGATGTAGGTGCCGTTTACGGATGGCCTGATAATTCAAGATCAAACTCTGCAATGAATTCTTACAAGCTTGATGCTCGTTGGAACGGTATTCCAATGTGGTCTGATGCAACTTTAGACGTTGCACTGATCTATGCATGGCAGAAGATGTCAAAGGCTCAGAAGGATGTTTATCATAACAACACTGGTTTCCTTGGTTTCATCGAGTGGACTCAGGGTAACTTCTTCGGAGGCTTCAACAAGTTAAGCTTCGCATACGGTACCGACGCTCTTGATTATGCAGGCGTTCTCAACGGCGGTAACCACTTAGGTGATAACGTAATCCCTTACGACGAAGACGGTTCAGGTTTCCGTGTTATCGATTGGGGTGTTGTTGAGCAGTCTAAGTGGAACTTAGGTTACGCAGTTCTCTTTGCTCACAAGCATGCAAAGAATGCTAACTGGTCACATCCATCTGGAAACGATTGGGCATTCGTATTGAGACCTTCTTTCAAGTGGTCTGATTACACCTCTACTGTTCTTGAGTTCGGTTACACCAATCAGAAGAACACCGGCTGGAACGGTTGGGCAACTCCAGACAAGAACCGCGTAAGTGCAACCAAACTTACTCTTGCACAGCAGTGGTCTCCAGCTACTCATTTCTGGGCTCGTCCATCAATCCGTGTATTCGGTTCATGGTTGGCAGGCGATTTAATGCGTAATGAGTACACCGGTCTTTCTCACAACAAGCAGCACGAGTACATCTTAGGTGCTCAGGTTGAAGCTTGGTGGTAATCTTCTAAGATTAAACGTTTTATTGTGTAAAACTTTAATAAAATCAAAAGGGTCCGCGATGCGGGCCTTTTTTTTGGGTGAAAAAAATTTAAAAAAGAGGCTATAAAAACCTCTTTTAAGAAATAAGCTCCAAAAGTTGCAGAGCTAATCGATGAGTTTATAGCAGGGCGTATATTCCTCCTGAGAAAGTTTCATTCTACCCTGATTAACCATTTCCTCTAATAGTTTGTCAATGCTTTGGATAATTTCCTTGTCGCCGTGAAGCTCATAAGGTCCATATTTCTGAACCATTGCCATTCCTTCCGGTTTTACATTGCCTGCAACAATGCCAGAAAAAGCATTTCTCAGATTAGTTATAAGATCACTCAAAGGCTGATTTTTGGTAAGGTTAAGATTTCTCATACTTTCATGGGTGGCAGGGAAATGCTGCTGCAGCACAGGATTTATCTTCATTTTCCAGTTGAAGTAGAACGAATCACCTAAATTTATCCTTTTTTCCATCACTTGTTCTGCGCCATCTGAACATATGTCTGCAACTTTGTCAGGATTATCAATTACAATATCGTACTGTCTTGCAGCTTCGTCACCTAGAGCTTTCCTAATAAACTTATCCAGTTCTTCAAAGTATTTTTCCGAACTCTTAGGTCCTGTCAGTACAAGAGGTATAGGCTGATCATTATTCTCTTTGTCGGTTTTGATTCCAAGAATGAACATAAGTTCTTCAATCGTTCCCGGTCCTCCTGGAAATATCACAAAACAGTGTCCAAGTCTGAGAAATGCCTCAAGCCTTTTTTCTATGTCCGGCATAATTATAAGTTCCGTAACCATGGAATTAGGCGGTTCGGAGGATATGATAGAAGGCTCTGTCAATCCAAGAAATCTGCTGTTTGTAATTCTCTGCATATTGTGACCGATTGCCGCGCCGTGCATCGGACCTTCCATGGCTCCGGGACCGCATCCGGTGCAGATGTTCATTTTTCTCAGTCCCAGTGCATAGCCGATTTTTTTTGTATATGAGTATTCTTTTTCAGGTATGGAATGACCTCCCCAGCATACAACCATGTTTGGTTCAACACCGGAAATGAATGCTCTTGCGTTTCTGAGAATATGAAATATCTGATTTGTTATAACGTTCTGGGAACCGATTAACTGCTGATTAAGTATTTTGCTCTGACTTTCCGTGTATACAATGTCTCTTAGAACGCTGAACAGGTGCTCCTCTATTACCTTAATAAGGTGACCGTTTATAAACGAGGTCTCAGGAGGATTGTACAGCTTAAGTTTTATTCCTCTCTCCTTTGAAATTACATCTATTCCGAAATCATGATATTTTTCGAACAATGCTGAAGGATCATCCGTGACAACACCGCTGTTCAGAACAGCCAGGGCACATTTTCTGAATAACTCATACAGATGACCGTCTGCTGTTTTTTCAAGCAGTGCAACCTCCGACTGTGAAAGCTGACTCATGGATTTTTCAGGGTGTATATATGTAATCATAAGAGACTCCTTAATATTCTTCTCATAATATATAGAAAAAACAAATATTGGTTTCTGATCTGTATATACTTTTCTGCAGATTTTCCGGATTATGACGTATATCCTGATTCATTTATCTTAAGCTTTACTTTATTTGTGTTTCCTAATTTTTGAAATCATAGTAAAATCTTTGCGGTTTGTTTCAGATTATAAGGATTTTGATGTGAAAAGACTTTTCCTCTCTTTACTTTTAAGCAGTGCTGTTTTGTACTCCGGGTGCAGCATGGTTGATCATATAATGACCTACAGATCACCGGCTAATTACTCCGTTGAAGAGGCAGAGGGAATTTATAAGAATCTTTCTGTGGCTGACAATGTCTATGATAATGCGGTTATAGTCAGAGCTGCTATGTCTGATGATGTGGCATTCGATGAAAAGTCGCAGGTTTATAATTTTGATACGGGCAGGAGTGTTTTCAGAACTTACAATCTTCCGCTTAATGCAACTAATCTCAAAGTTGAAATTTCTGTTCAGATCGGTGAAACAATTTTTGCTCCGACAGTTGCCTTGTTAAACAAGGATAAAAAACTGTTAAAAATGTTTGATTTCAATAGTTTTGAATACAGACCATACAATGATGTCGTTGCTGAAACAATGAAATTAAAGTTTAACCTCAATAATTTCTCTGCAGGTGAAAATGCTGCTGCGTACATGGTTATATTTACCAAGGATGAGGATCTTAAAACATCCACCAAGGTGGTCCATCCGGCAAAACTTTTCGCCCTGTCGCACCGTCAGGCCCCTCCTGAAGTTGCAGATCCGCTTATCCCTCATTCCCGTCTTGGTGCTATGACGGTTCTCTTTTCCATGGATGCTGAATCCATTGATTCGGTTTCTGACTTCCTTGATGCGTTAAAGGGACCAATCTGGGGTGGAGAATCTCATCAGTATGTATCAGATGATGATGACGGCAGAGTAGGATCTTCTGTGGATGTTAATCTGCATGACGGTAATCTTAAGGTTGTGAATCCAAAGACTTCAGATGCTGCAGCCTCAACCGGAACACAGATCAGTGATGCCAAACATCAGTCTCAGGAACTGAAAAAGTCTCCAAGTTCACCGGCAGGTTCCATGATGAAGGAAACTGAAAAAATGTACAACGATATGATTGTCGCGTCAGTTAAATCAGGTGATATAGCTAAGGCAATGCAGCTTGCCGCTGAAGCCACAAATGCAGGTTCGGGATCAGCAAACGATACCCTGAACAGTGCACTTAGAAGTTATCATCGCAAGTAATACGATCTTTTATTTTTTCAGCACCGCAGATTGCGGTGCTTTTAGCTTTATCAATCAGCATTCTCCGATTGTCTGTCCGCTTCGTTCCTGTGTTTTTTTCCTGCGGACTATGAGTTTTGGTTTTCCTCCTTTCCGTCAATTGCTCTGATAACTCCCGTTCTGAGTCTGTTTTTTTCTTCGTCATTGAGAGCTTTTCCGTTAAGAGAAATTGTAAATCCGTCGTCAGCTCGTTCTCCGGTTGTAGCTATTCTTGCGGCATGAATATTTACTCCGAATTCTTCAATTGCAGTTGCAATGGACGCAAGGAGTCCCGGTCGATCCAGTGCGGAGACCTCCATATGGGTAACACCGTTTTCTTCTGATCCGGGAATATCAAGATAAATAACTGAAGTTTTGATTTTGAACTGCAGATATTTTTTCGGCATTGAAGTGCCTGAAGGAGAAGTGAATGTGGTATTTATCAGATTCATCATCATGAATTTTTTTAGCGGACCCATTTTTTCCGGAGGTATAGGAGAACCTTCCCTGGTGGTCACTGTGAAGGAGTCCATAATAAAACCGTCAGATGAACCCAGAATTGAGGCATTCATGATAGAAATCTGCTTCGCCAGAAGTATTTTTACTATGCGCGCGAAAATTCCAAGATGATCTTTCATGTAAACAAAAATTTCAGTTCCCAGGCGATTGACCGACTCTCCGAATATAATCAGCGGCAGATCGCTTCTTTTATCATAACTCAGAATGTGCTTTGTATGATGGCAGATCTGAGACTTGTTGTGGCGGATAAAATAGTTTTCGCTGAAGGTATTCCAGAGTTCTGTCACTTTGTTTTTATCTATGCCGTCGGTGCAAAGAAGTTTCATTGTTTCCTTCTTGTTTTCCTCGACTATAAGAAGCCATTCTGAAGGATGGGACGGATCTCTTCTCAATGCCTTCTGGGTTGCATAATATAATTCCTTGAAGAGAGCATCCTTCCATGAGTTCCATGCAGTGTCGTTGGTTGCGCAGATGTCGGCAATGCTGAGACAGTAAAGATAATCAAGGTGTGTCTCATCCTGAACCATCGTTGCAAAATCGGATATTACATTTGGATCTGAAATATCTCTTCGCTGAGCAGTGTTGGAAAAATCAATATGGTGTTCTACCAGCCAGGTGAGAAGCCTAACTTCCGAAGGGGGAAGCTCGTGTTTTGCAAAGAACCTGCTGCTTATTTCAGCTCCTATTTGTGCGTGATGACCGCCCGGCCGTCCTTTGCCTATATCATGCATCAGCGCAGCTGCATAGAGCAGATGCTGCTTGGGGAGATTATGGTATATTTCTCTGAAAAGATTTTTGGATGGATCAATGTTTTCAGTATGTGAAAATTCATGAATATTGCTGATAGTACGGTATGTGTGCTCATCAACAGTATATGTGTGAAACATATCGAACTGCATCAGACCGGTAAGTCTCATCCATTCCGACATATACATTGTCATAATACCGTGCCGCATCATTATTTTAAGAGCCAGCAGCATTCCGTTGATATTATTTAGTATTTTGAGAAAATAATGCCGGCATTTGGGAATATCAATAAGTCTGATATTCAGTTTGTGTCTGGCTTCTTTGAGACTTCTGAGACATTTAGGGTACAGCCCTGTGATGTTTTTGTAATCTGCTGCCGATATGCAGGAAATAATGTACATCATTTCCATTATAGATGAAGGCTCTGTGATAAACAGATTGGGATCCACCACGTCAATCATGGTTCCCCTGAGAATGAACTTAGAATTTAGAACTTTGATTTTTGTCTCGTACTCATCTTTGAATATGGCCTCCTCATACATTTTCAGAAGCATTTGATTGATTTCTTCTATGCTCTGTGTGGACAGATAGAAGCGTATCATCAGATTTTCAACCGGTATGTTGCCTTCTCCTATGTATCCGAGCATTTTTGCTACTGCCACCTGGCGATCAAAGGTGAGACGGTTGTCATTGCGTTTGCTTACAAACTGCAGGGCGAATCTTACCTTCCAGATGAAATATGCACTGAAAAAAAGTTCGTGATATTCACTTTCTGTAATCAGTCCCTGATTCAGAATATCAACAGGTTTTGTGGCGTTTGAAAATTTTCTGGCGATCCACATAATGGTCTGGACGTCTCTTAATCCGCCGCACATATTTTTAAGATCAGGCTCAAGTCTGTACATTGTGTTTTTATACATACTGTGGCGCTGGGTCTGCTCTTCAATTTTTGCACGGAAGAATTTTTTGATTGGCCAGAATTTCTTTGGATCAGTAGCTGTCTGCAGCTTGTTGTAGGTATCTTCAGAACCGCAGATCAGCCGCTTTTCAAGCAAATTGGTAGCAATTGTAAGATCTTCAAGACCTGCACTAATGCATTGCGAAACGGTTCTGACTGCATGACCTACATCAAGTTTCAGATCCCACAGCAATGTAATGAAATCAGATATCTTTTCAGAGATGTCCCTGTCGAGTTCATTCTCTGATAGTATGAGTACATCTATGTCTGTAAAGGGATGCAGTTCCTTTCTTCCGTATCCGCCTACTGCGATAATTGCAAGTTCAGGATTGGTGTACAGATGAAACTGCCTGTAGAGCAGGGTTAGCAGGTGATCTATAAAACAACATCTGTCATCTGCAAGCTCCTGCAGACTGGTACCTCTGTAAAAGTTGTTGGCAAGATGGAGATTGAATGTCTCCATGAGCTTTCTTCCGTTTTCGCGGGTGATTTCTCTGCTTCCGAGGTATCTTGCCAAAACATCGCTGAATTTCATGTTGACTCCGTCTGCTGAATACGGCATTTGCTGGGATATACCGATCTGTAATGTGCCTATGTTTAGCTGATGGCTATGCTGCAGCTACTGCTAAAGCCGCGGGATCCCTGCTTCACAGATCACCGCATAGCGAATTACGTCTTATACGATTTCCGTGAGAATTGCTTACTCCGGTTTTTAAGTGCCGGCTTATATTTTCATATGCATGATGATCCGTCAGTTAAGCCTTCATTCATGATATTCACGCCGGCATTCAGATTCCTGTCAGACAGCAATGAAACTCACCTTCTCTTACAGCGGGATCCTTATATCCTAACCTTATTAGAACATATTTGACAACCTGGAATAGGGCAGGTACTTTGATTGCCTTTCTTTTGTACCGCAGTACCATGATTCAGGAGTATCGAAGAACTTCGACCATGAAACATCAGATATTGAGTCAGCCGGTTTATTGTTCTTCAGCAGAACTTTTATATTCAAATTCTCCGCTGCTGTCATCAGGTTTTCGCAAATGGCATAGCGGAGCATTTATGAATAAAGTCATTGCTCAGACTGCTGTCTTCTCATCAGTTGTGAAATACCGGACTGATTTCATTTTCATCACTGCGGTGGGTGGTTATTTCACAGCCGTCATCAGTTATAATCAGTGTATGCTCATACTGAGCCGACGGCTGCTTGTCGGCGGTGGTTACAGTCCAGCCGTTTTTCTTGTTGACCTTGCATTTCCACGTACCTGCATTAATCATAGGCTCGATGGTAAAACTCATACCCTTTTGCAGAATTATATTTCTTGAAGCCGAGTTCTTATAATGAAGAACACACGGTTCTGTGTGAAATTCGGTGCTTATTCCGTGACCGCAGTAATCACGCACTACGGAGAAGCCCTCTTTGTCTGCTATCGGCTGTATTGTGTCACCGATTATTGAAAGAGGCACCCCCGGTTTTACAGCCTTTAGGGCTGCATAAAGTGATTCCTGAGCACATTTGCATAGTTTGTGGTTTCTTGGTGATACTTCACCGACGCGAAACATTTTTGATGTATCGCCGTAGTATCCGTCTTTGATAACTGTAACGTCAATATTCACAATATCTCCGTTATGCAGGTGCTGAATGCCAGGTATGCCGTGACAAACCACCTCGTTGACGGAAATGCATGTGGCTTTAGGATATCCGTGATAACCGAGACATGCGCTGATGGCATGCTGCTGATTTTCTATGAAATCCTGCATTATTGTATCAAGCTCTCCGGTGGTAACTCCAGCCTTGACGTGAGGTTCTATCATTTCAAGGACTTCGGCCGCCAGCCTGCCGGCAATGTGCATTTTTGCTATGTCAGCTTCATCTAAAATTTTTATATCCATTTTTAAGCCTTCTTTTACATTCTCTGTCGATATTCTAACATATTTTCAGTTTGCTAATGTTTGCATGCTGCTATCCGGATCAGATGCAGGTGTTGACCAGACTGGTTTGGGATTATTTTGCATGGCTGATTATTTCTTTTCTTAACATCAAGCTTCCTTATATTTCGTGCTCGTGCGGTAACCGGCTCTCTGAACACATTCATAAAAGCTCATAAGTATGTGAATGCGTTCGTTTCACGACTTACCGGGTGTTAATGTTGAATTTTGTAATTAAAAGTTTATAATTAGTAGTTAGCGTATGGTAACTGATTTTTTTCGGTATTTCTATCTGAATTAATGAGGTTTATTTCAGGATCAGCTCAGCATCTTCGGAATAATGTTGCTGCAGAGTATGGTCTACAGGTAGCGGAATTATCTATACAGGCAACAGTATTACTATGTTTACGACTATCAGCATACTGTCAAATCCGTGGCAGCTCATTCTTCCCAAGATAATTGTGGCCAGCTATCTGCCTGGCCGGATAAGATGTTACAGCGAACTCATCCGAAATCATGAAAACAATGCATGTTTATTAAAAATGGCAGTCGGCAGATTTCATGAAATTAATGAGTTTAAGATCAATACACGGACTGGCTCCATTCTCATTTCATATGATGTAAATAAGGTGGCTAGGAACAGTCAGCTGCACGGCATTGAACAGTATCTGCGCAAAATTTACATGGAGTCGTCGAAATGAACAATCTCTACATTTATGCCGGACTGATGTTGGTTAAACCGCTTCTGACATTCATTATCAGAAAAACGGGGCTGATTGGTCGTGGTGAGAGTGATATTCCCTTTTTTACACGCGTTCATGCCATATCCGGCAGAGTGCGATATCGCTGCGAATTGCTGCATGACAGTAGTTTTGCCGAAGATTTTGCTGACACCCTGAAATCGGTGCAGCATATTAAATCGGTCTCTGTAAACAGTCGTACCGGATCGGTGCTTGTTACATATTCGTGCAGAGATGAAATCATCAGCGATATTTTTACCAGACTCAACTTAGACCTTCAGAAGGTAGCAGGAAGAGAGAATTCTCCTGTAGAAATGCTTTTCAGTCTGTTCAAGTCAGTTCCAAAACTAAACAGCGTGACAGGAGGCCGAAAAGCACTGCCTGCAGTTTCAGACAAAAAAACGCTGAATTCTGACGTAATCAGATCTGCAAATGGATCAAGGTGTCTTAGAGAATCCTTCTTTGACAGTATGTCGGCCATAAGCAGCCACATTACAAAACAGACTGGAGGCTATTTTGATCTGCCTTCCCTAATAGGAGCGATCCTAATTGTCCGAGGCATGTACAAAATGTTCAGATACGGACAGATGCCAAGCGGTCCCCAGTTAATCTGGTGGGGATACAGTTTTTTTAAATTGAGATGCTCACATGAAAAAGTTCTACCATTTCGTTCTTAAAATCCCTGCGGCAAAAGAAGTCAGAGAACTAATATCCCTTGAGGTAAGAGCCAGAAGGATACCAGGCGTAGTGAGTGCCCTTGCATGTAGCGACGGCACCATGAGCGTATATTTTGAAAGCAGACAGCAGGTGTCTGTCTTGAAAGAACTGCTGCATAGAGGAAAAGTACACTCAGATACATACAGCACGGCTGAAGTATCTGATCCGGAGAAGGAGGCAAGATCCTGCAAAATAAACGCGATAGTTTCTCTTGGCGGTTTTGCGTTACTGGAATTTGTCAAGCGCTGCCTTCCTGCATTTTTCTCCAAATTAACTTTCGCCAGAAGCGCCTTTGTTATTCTTATCGCCAGAAATATTCTGAAAAATGGATTTGAAGGGCTAGTTAAGGATCATTCACCGAATGCTGATACACTGACATCTACAGCTGTAATTGCGTCTCTGCTTGCCCGTAAGCCTGAATCCAGTCTTTCTCTTCTCGTACTGTCCAATTTTGCAGAGATGTTGTCTCTTTCAGCTGCTGAAAAGGCCAGAAAGCACATATCACATTTGCTTGGCATGAAGGAGAAGTTTCTCTGGAAAATCGTTGACGGCGTAGTAACAAAAGTTCCAATTACTGATGTCAGGGTGAATGACCAGGTTGCTGTTTACCTTGGAGAAAAAATAAGTGTGGATGGAATCGTGGTCGGTGGCAGTGCTTCAGTGGATCAGTCACCGTTGACCGGCGAGTATGTTCCGGTTTTCAAGTCACAAGGTGACACGGTTTATGCAGGCTCGATAATTAGAAACGGACAGCTTATCATAGAGGCATCAAAGGTCGGGGACGATACAAACCTGGCCCGCATAATAAATATGGTGGAAAATGCACAGAATCGCAGAGCTCCGGTGCAGAACTTTGCAGATCGCATGGCAAATATGCTGGTGCCTATATCCTTTATCGCTGCCGGACTTGTATACGCTGCGACCAGGGACATGCAGAGGGTGCTTAATATGTTCTTCATAGACTACTCCTGCGGTCTTAAGCTTTCCACGGCAACAGCCATTTCTGCCGCCATCAGCAAGGCGGCTCAGATCGGTGTTCTAGTAAAGGGTGGTAATTTTATTGAAAATCTTTCTGATATAGATACGGTGGTATTCGATAAAACAGGCACCATTACCTGCGGACATCCGGAGGTCACAGACGTTATAACTGCACAGGGAGTGGATAGAAATGAACTTGTATCTCTCTGTGCTTCTGCAGAAAGAAACTCCTCCCATCCCCTTGCTGAATCCATACTGAATTATGCACGACAGAATGAGATCAAGATTCTGGAAAATGCTGTCACGGAAGTTGAGGTAGGTCGCGGAATTTTTGCCAAAATTCGTACGGATAAGTCAGGAGAATCACTGATCCTTGTCGGCAGCAGAATCTTCATGGAGGAAAACAGCGTTGCCGGAATAGAAAGTATGAAAATTCCTAATGATGCGTGGAATATCTTTTATGTAGCCAGGGATAAAAAAATCATGGGTGCAGTGCTTGTCTCAGATCCGATCCGTAAGGATCTTAAGAAAACCATTAACCGCCTGCGCAGAGAGGGAATTGATGAAATACTGATGCTGACAGGAGATTCGGAGCAGAACGCCATGTCTGTAAGCTGTCAGCTGGATCTTGACGGCCATCAGGCAAACATGCTTCCTCAGGATAAGGCGGATTTTATTGCCCGCAAGCAGATAGGTTCAAGGGTGATTATGGTCGGTGACGGTATCAATGATGCGCCTGCCTTGGCATATGCAGATATCGGAGTGGCCATGGGTGGTAAATCCACTGATATCGCCATTGAATCAGCAGACATAACAATAACTTCGGATGAACCGTTAAAACTTCCTGAAATACTTAAAATAAGCCACAGAACAATGAATCTTGTGAGACAGAATTTCGCAATTACAATCGCCGTAAATTCGGTAGCTCTTCTGCTTGGGGCTCTTGGCCGCATCAACCCGCTTCTGGCAGCAACAATTCACAACGCATCGACTGTGGCTGTGGTTCTTAACAGTTCACGCATACTGCTTGGGAAAACAAATCTGCTCAAGCAGCGGACAACTTCAGGCAGCGGTGAAATTTAGAATCAGTGATCTGATAAATTCCGGTCGCTGGAAACAGTAAATGAATGTTAATTTATTAGGAGTTGAAAATGAATATTGATAAGGATTTTTTCTGGGGAATTGGCATAGGAGTCTTAGCCGGTGCTTTGGGTTATAAGTTGTATGCGGATAACAAGCAGACTATCATGGAATCACTTAACAACATAAAAAACAAGCTTGGCAGTGAATCATCAAATTGCACCGAACCTCAGATAGCCGGTATTACTGATGACAGCGAAAGCGAACCTGCCGAGATTGATCTGGCCGAACTTGAAAAACAGAAGGAGCATCTCGAGGATCTTATTGCAGAGCAGCAGTGCAAAAAAAGCGAAGCTTAATGTTCTGAAAAATACTCGTTGCTGAATGAGCTAATCACACCTACAAATCTGATCAGCCGCTGTTCCTGCATGCATCTGTCAGTTTATCTGTTTCAGAACAGCGGTGCCTGTAACGGGATTATCATAATCTGCAACAGCTGAGCAGCGTTATCAAGCACCCCTGTTCCTGTGTGAAAAGCTGCATCAGAATGATTCAAGACTGCTGTAAAGCATTTTCCAGAATCTGTCCTGATCTATGTCAATAATTATATTGGCCGGTTTTGTTCCTTCAGGAGCTTCATCCTTGTTGTACGGAACTGTTCTTCCGTACTGGGCGCCGGGAACAGTGACACAGTCGATATATGCGGTTCTCATTGATGTGATAAGTGATGGATCTATTGTTACGGCCGACGCGATTACATCCCATACAAACCAGCTGAAATCCTTTTCCTTTTCAAACCGCTGAGCTATAAACGAACTGTTGAAAAGTTTAAGCAGCTCCGGATTTTTTATATGTGACCGGATGGCTTCAAATCTTTCGCGGTTCATGATTGTCTTGTCTGTTACGTCAAGCGAGATGAACAGCTGATTGTCAAACGGAGCTCTGAATGCGGTTTTGGCGGATTCCGGATCCAGCCAGATATTGAACTCTGCGGCTTCGTGTGCATTTCCCTTTACCCATAATGCACCACCCATATATATGATTTCATCAAAAAGTGATGCTACTTCCGGATCTTTTTCCACAGCTTTTGCTATGTTGGTGGCAGGTCCGATTGCCACAAGTTTTATCTGATGCGGGTACTTGTGCGCCATTTCAATAAGATAGTCGACGCCGTCATTTCTTATGCTTACGGCCGGAGGATCCTTTTTATATATTTTTTTGTATGCATCCTGCCATGAACTCGGATTGTCTGTTTCCTGTGCCCCGATATAACTGTCCATTACATCACCGTAGTCAGCAAGTTCTTTTTTCAGAAGTTCCTTTGTAAAACCAGCTCTGCGGATCGGAAAATGGGAACCTATGGCCAGAGTCGGAGCCTTGTCAAGAGCACTGATCAGCTCAAGCTGCCTTACAAGATGGGCGGTTCCGTCATTTGCCCAGGAGTTGCCGGTTACCGTTACAACGCCCATAAGATCAATTTCAGGATGGCGGTAAAGCATCATCATGGCAATGCCGTCATCAAACAGCGCAACCATGTCTGAATCAAGAATAACCTTCTGCTTCACCGGAGCGCCGGCCTTAGTCTCCTCTGCACAGGCAGGGTGTGCGGTAAGCATAAGACACACGGCTGCGCCGAAAGCCAAACTTAACAGTCTTTTGATCATTTTAAACCTCTTTTGCCTCTTTAACTGATTTTCAGCATCATTCCGCTGCGACTGTATGATTTCATACAATTCAATACGCATGAACAGGGATGCCTCCTTTTAACTTCCTAAAGAATAAGGGTAAACAAAGGTATTCTGTAGAAAGTGCGGGTCTTTTTGTGATGTGAATAGAAAAAATCGAGAAGTTGAATAATTAACATGAGCAAAAATTGGGATAATGAGACGCCTGTGGCATTGTTTTACTGCAGGCAGTGTCTGCTTGCGGAGCGCTCAAGTTCGGGTTCGCTCCGTATACGGTGCTGTTTTAAAAAAAGAATCGTCTGTTTTCTTTTCATGCTATGCAGTTTATGAATGCCGGCCGTTTGATAAGGACAGAACAGAAAATATGGCCTGGTGGTTAAACTGCCGTTTTTTTGTGTGTGTTTTCTTTCTTATTGAAAGAGAATAATGGTGAAGTTTGGTGAATTGATTTATCAAACTCTTAAAATTGAAACTTATTTATGTGCAATTGCTTATGAAAAAAATTTTTGCGTTGACGGCTCTGGCTGTCTTGTGTGGATTGGCAGGTTGTTCGGCGATCAGTTCAGATGACAGCCGGTCTGATGCTTCAGAGAACAAAATTAAGAATATAAGTGCTGTCGATGACTCCATCGCTGATAAGGTCGCTTACACTCTGGAGATTATTCATGTCAATGATGTGCATTCCTACATTGATCCCGTAGGTGTAACACTGAGAACCGACAAGGGAATGGTCAGAGTAAAGGCTGGCGGTCCCGAGGCAATAAAGTCGGTTATCGACAGCAGAAAGAAACTCAATCCGGACGTTCTGGTGATTTCAGCTGGAGATCAGATTACCGGAAATGCCGCCAATTATGACATATATCACGGCAAGGCCGATGCTGCGCTTCATGGTATGTACGGAACGGATTTTTATGTGCTCGGCAATCACGAGTTTGATCATGGCGGAAAGGGAATAGCCACCTATGTGAGCTACATGAAGGAGCTTAGTCCTAAATCAGTGCTGATCAACTCTGATCTTACAGTGGGGCCGGACAGTCCTGTGACGGATACGGGGGTACCTGAATATTTCAGGGAGGTTGGCGGACGTACGGTTGCCCTTTACGGAGTAACTGCCGGCGATAAGATTCATGCGAGCTCATCTCCTGATCCTGATATGAAATTTGCCGATACGGTTTCGACAATCAACGCCCTTACGGCAAAAAACAAGGATAAGGCATCCATACATATTCTTGTTTCTCATCAGGGGGTGATTGCAGATCGCGCCCATTCATCCCTTCTTAATGATGTTGACATCATTGTCGGCGGCGATTCTCACAGTCTGTGCGGCAAATTTTCAAAATACGGACTCAAGGGTGAGTGTACCTATCCTATGACCAGAGAAAACGCTTCAGGACACAAGATATGCGTGGTTCAGGCAAATGAGTACGGAAAGATTGTCGGTGATCTCAAGGTATCCTTTGATGCTGAAGGAAATGTTCTCAAGTGTGAGGGTTCTCCGTTTATGCCGCTGTGGCCGGATACGGCATATATGAAGAAAGTGGCTGATCCGGCTGACGATACTCCTGAAAACGCAGCCGCTGCGGTTAAAGGTCTGATAGATGATCCTGAAAGTACGTTTATCGAGGCCAGAAACAACCGGACCGCTGCTGAAGCCATGGAACCGTACCGGAATGAAATCAAACAGCATTACAAATATCTCGGTCAGGCTCCCCAGGATTTGTGTTCAACACGTTTTCCAACGGATGACTGTGTAGTCAAGAACGAGGTGAATCCGTACGGCTCCGAGAGCTGCCGAGTTTTCGGCATGGCATATCTTGACGGTACTGATGCACAGATATTTTTGAGTAATTCCGGAGGCTACCGCGTAGATGTGGAGAAGGGTGATTTTACTGAAGCTTCGCTCCTCGGGGTCGCTCCTTTCAGTAATGATCTTGCAATTCTTGATATTAAGGGCAGTGTTTTCGTTGATACATTGAATCAGGTTATCAGATATGTAGGTCAGGATCCTGCGGCCCGTGACGGAGGTACTCCGTGCGGATATGGTTTCACCTATTCAGTCGATATGAATGCCAAGAACCCTGTAACGCGGGTTACGGTAACCGATGCATCCGGCAGAGATGTTGAAATAGATCCTAAGCGTACCTACAGAATTATGACTAATTCGTTCCTTCTTCAGGGCAAGGACGGATATCGAAATCTTAAACGTCAGAAGATAATCAGAAAAATAGGTGTTGATTCCGATGTAATGAGAAGATATCTGGCCGGACATGACAGTCTTCCTGTCCTTCCTGATAATTCGAGAACCATATCAGAGTTCAAAGACAGAGAGTAGTTGTTTTAGGCGAAAAACTCAGGGGCTTCGGTTTTGTTCTGAAGTCCCTTTTTTTTTGTAGTAATTGACCAAAGATTAGGCTATAATCCACACGTCCCGAATTGCGGGCAGGTTTTATTTTTTTTACGACACACATTTATCGGTAGGTTCTGTCGGGTGCCGTTGATCGGTTGGCAGAATAAGATAAATGGAGGCATAACCCAAAAGGAAAAAACAAATGGCAAATGTAACAATGCGCGATATGTTGAAGGCTGGTGTTCATTTCGGACATCAGACCAGTTACTGGAATCCGAAGATGAAGGAATACATTTTCGGCAAGCGTAACGGCGTACATATCATCAATCTGGACAAAACTCTTCCTCTGTTTAACGAAGCTCTGAATTATCTCAGCTCTGTTACATCAAAGGGCGGAAAGGTTCTTTTCGTAGGTACAAAGCGTTCAGCTGAAGAAGCTGTCAAGCAGGCCGCTGAAAACTGTGAATCTTTTTATGTTAATCACCGCTGGCTGGGCGGTCTTCTGACCAACTGGAAGACTGTTAAGCAGTCTATCAAGCACCTTAAGGAGCTTGAAATTCAAGCAACCGACGGTACCTTTGACAAGCTTACCAAGAAGGAAGCTCTTCTTCGTCAGCGTGAAATGGACAAACTTGAGAAGAGTATCGGCGGTATCAAGAACATGGGATCTCTTCCTGACGTTCTTTTTGTAATTGATGCCAACCGTGAACAGATTGCTATCAAGGAAGCAAAGAATCTTGGAATAAAGGTTGTTGCTGTTGTAGATAGCAACTCCAGCCCTGATGGTGTTGACTACATCATTCCTGGTAATGATGATGCAATCCGTGCTATTGAACTCTATCTCAATGCCGCTTCTGACACTATCAAGGTTGCAAAGAGTGTTCAGGCTGAAAAGCAGCAGGCTGAAGAAAAGGATGCTCAGGAAGCTCCTGCCGAGGCTTAATTGTGAACGGGGGAAGAACTCTTGTTCTTCCCTTTTATAACTTCAACATAAGGATTACAAATGGCTAATATAACCGCAGCTATGGTTAAAGAACTGCGCGAGCGTACCGGCGCAGGTATGATGGATTGTAAAAAGGCTTTGATGGAAGCTGAAGGCAATATTGATGTTGCTATTGAAAATATGCGCAAGAGCGGACAGGCCAAGGCTGCCAAAAAGGCCGGTCGTGTTGCGGCTCAGGGTGTGATTGTTTCAAAGACTGCCGGTAACAAGGCTGTGCTTGTTGAACTGAACTGCGAAACTGACTTTGTTGCAAAGGATGCAGGTTTCAGGGCTTACGCTGATAAGGTTGCCGAGCTTGCTTTAGCTAACGACCTTGAGGATGTGGCCAAGGTTAACGCTCTTGATTACGGTAACGGCGAGACTGTTGAGAATGTTCTCAAGGCTATGATTGCCAAGATTGGCGAGAATATGAATCTCCGCCGTATTAAGATTGCTTCTGCTGATAATCTCGGCGTGTATATTCACAGCAATAATTTAATCGGTGTTCTTGTCTGCATGAACGGCGGTGATGCAGAACTTGCAAAGGATGTTGCAATGCACATATGTGCAAGCGATCCGCAGTTTGTTAAACCTGAGGATGTATCTCCTGAAGTTATTGAAAAAGAGCGTAAAGTTCAGGTTGAACTTGCAATACAGTCAGGCAAGCCAAAGGAAATTGCCGAAAAGATGGTTGAAGGCCGTATGAGAAAATTCACCGGTGAAGTTTCTCTCACAGGTCAGGCTTTTGTTAAGGATCCAAGCGTCACTGTTGGTGATATGCTCAAGAGCAAGGGTGCCGATGTTACTGCATTTACCCGTTTCAAGGTTGGCGAGGGTATTGAAGTTAAGCAGGTTGACTTTGCTGAAGAAGTCAAGGCTCAGGTAGCTGCCGCTCAGGCTCAGAAGTAACCGGACTTGAGTAAAAACAGCAGATCCAAGACTGTCTGCTGCTTATTCTGTCCGGCTGATCACTGAGAAGGTGAGCTGCAGTCCGGACAGGATCAGATATTTGTAACCGTGGCGGAATGTCGCGGTTTTTTTTAGGGTGAACAAGAGAGATTGCATACATATGAGTGAGACTGTATATAAAAGAATTTTACTTAAACTTAGTGGTGAGGCACTGCAGGGCAAGGAAGGATTCGGCATTGATCCTGCTATTTTGGATCATATGGCTCAGGAGATTAAAGAGATTGTTGAACTCGGAGTTCAGGTAGGTCTGGTAATCGGCGGCGGAAATATATACCGCGGTGCATCTCTTGCAAAGGCCGGTATGAACCGTGTTATCGGAGATCATATGGGAATGCTGGCAACAGTAATGAACGGACTCGCTATGCGTGATGCTCTGTTCCGTGCGGATGTTGATGCCCGGCTTTTTTCTGCAATTACTCTGCAGGGAATCTGCCATCCGTACAGCTGGCTTGATGCAATTTCCAATCTGCGCAAGGGCAGAGTTGTGATCCTTTCCGCCGGTACCGGCAATCCTTTTTTTACCACAGATTCCGCAGCCTGTCTAAGAGGCATTGAAATCGAATCCGATGCTGTATTCAAGGGCACCAAGGTTGACGGGGTGTACAGTGCAGATCCTATGAAAGACAGCAGTGCGGTGCTGTACAGTGAACTTGATTATGATGAAGTGCTTGACAAAGAGCTCAAGGTTATGGACCTTGCTGCCTTTACTCTTGCAAGGGATCATAATTTGCCTATCAGAGTCTACAATATGAATAAACCGGGAGCACTTAAACGCATTATTCTCGGTTCGAATGAAGGAACTCTGATCCATCATGTGAAGAAGTAGGCGGATTGCTGAATCTGTCGGATTTCAAAGAAAGATCGGTCGGCCGGACTGCTGACGGATCTTTTTTTGACTGCAGAAAGCTGATAACTTTTAGGACGGGCTGCAAAAGCATATTCTTATTCAGGTTGAATTTGAATACTGCTGTACAGCTGTCCGGAGGGTCAAGTCCGAGGATTCAGAAAGCATGTCTCAAACCGCTGCAGAGTGACTGGAGCACTCATCAGTTTTCTGATGTATCAGCTTTCTTTCACTTGTGGTAAAATGCCATGAGTTTGAATTTTATATCGAGGATATCCAATGATTAATGATGTTAAGGATTCTGCCAGGACCGGTATGGAAAAGGCTGTCGAGGCTTTCAAAAATCAGCTTTCACGCATTCGTACCGGTCGTGCCCAGCCGGCTCTTCTTGACGGCATAATGGTAGATTATTACGGCTCGTCCACTCCTTTGAAGCAGATTGGCAATATTGTCGCCGAGGATGCAAGAACTCTTGCTGTGACTGTTTATGACAATTCTGCCATTAAGGCTGTTGAGAAGGCAATTATGGATTCGGGTCTTGGTTTAAATCCGCAGACCGCCGGCAACAATATCAGAATTCCGCTTCCTCCTCTTACTGAGGATCGCAGAAAGGAGCTGATAAAGATTGTTCGTGCCGAAGCTGAAAAGGAGCGTGTATCTGTAAGAAATGCGCGTCGTGATTCCAACAATGATCTCAAGGCTCTTGTAAAGTCCAAGGACATTTCCGAGGATGATGAAAAGCGTGCACAGGATGAAATTCAGAAACTCACCGATTCCTATATCAAGAAGATAGAAGAAATTCTTTCTGCAAAAGAAAAGGAATTGATGGAAATCTGATCTTTTCTTTAATAGATCGATGATCCTCATTTTGGATTTCTGAGATGAGGATTTTTTGTGTTGATAATCTTAGGAAAATGCCGGCATTAAACAACACCGCTGTTTTTCATCCTTTTCAACGAAATCTTTTAATAACATATCAATATAAGGTTTAGCTGCAGTAAATGGCTCAGACATCAGTTCTTATTGATGGTACAGAAAATCCTGTTGTTCCAAGGCACGTGGCAATTATTATGGACGGCAACGGACGCTGGGCTGAAAAGCGTGGCAAAATGAGGGTCTTTGGTCACAGCAATGCTTCCTCTGCTGTACGCAGCGCCGTGAGAGTTTCATTGCAGTACGGTATAAAAATTCTGACCCTTTTTGCTTTTTCTTCTGAAAACTGGCGCAGGCCGAAGGAAGAAATTGATTATCTGATGTCTCTTTTTGCAAAATTTCTTGATTCAGAAATTCCTGAACTTAACAGCAAGGGTGTGAAAGTGAGATTTATCGGAGATCTGACAAAATTCTCTTCGGATCTTCAGGATAAAATAAAAACGGCAGAGAGTGATACCTCATCAAATGAGTCCCTGCTTCTCAATATTGCTGCCAATTATGGGGGACGCTGGGATATTGTCAATGCGTTCCGCAAAATAGCTGCCGATCCTTCAGTCGAACCTGATAATGTTACTGAAGAAATTTTTTCAAGTTATCTTTCAACGGAAGGCGAGGATGTGGATCTTATGATCCGTACGGGCGGGGAAATGAGAATAAGTAATTTTCTCATTTGGCAGCTGGCGTATGCCGAGCTTTATGTGACTGACCTTCTGTGGCCTGACTTTTCTGATGATGAATATCTTAAGGCTCTGAAATGGTTTTCAACCCGTGAACGAAGGTTCGGTTGTACAGGTAATCAGATCAGATCGTCTAAAATTGATCCGTAAGTGGTATTCAAATGAAACAACGAATTTTAACAGCTCTTTGGCTTATTCCTCTGGCTCTGCTCTGGATGTTCGCTTTCCCTTCAGAAATGTTTGTGGCGGGTTCGGTTTTTCTTCTCGGACTGTGTTCATGGGAATGGGGCAAATTTGTATTTCCGGCAAAGCCTGCTGTATATGTAGCTCCGGTTATGCTTCTAGCGGCAGTCAGCTGCTTTTTGCTGAATCCCTTTGATCCTTCGTTTGCATCACAGGTTGGATCTTCTCCTGTTTCGGTGGGACTGATTGGAATGGGGGCAGCCTGGTGGGTTATTGCTTTCTTTCTGGTTATTAAATATCCTTCGGATATTGCACTGGTCAAATCACCGCTGCTCAATTCTCTTTTCGGTCTGGTTGTTCTGCTTCCTTTTTTCTGGTCTCTTCTGTTTCTGCATGAAATGTCGCCGGCAGGGATTCTTCCTTTTGAGAAAGGTTCATCAAATCTGTTTTTTGTCATGCTTCTTGCGTGGTGTGCTGACAGCGGAGCGTATTTTACAGGCCGGGCTTTCGGAAAACATCATTTGAGTCCGGCGGTAAGTCCGAACAAGACGGTTGAGGGACTTGCCGGCGGTGTTGCGCTTGCCCTGGCGGTGGCTTTCGGTATGACCTTCATTATGGATCACTACAGTGCCCTCTCGCTCGGTGTTGCTGTTGTACTTGCCGTTTCGGCCTCCGTGCTTGGCGATCTTGCTGAAAGTATGTTCAAGAGGGCTCTGGGGATCAAGGACTCAAGCAATCTTCTTCCCGGACACGGCGGAGTACTGGACAGAGTTGACAGCCTTACGTCTGCACTGCCGGTCTTTTCGCTGATCATGTATCTATTTGCAAGGGTTTAACAGTCATGGAGAATATTACAGTTCTGGGTTCCACTGGTTCTATCGGACGAAGCACTCTTGACGTTATCCGCAGAAATCCTGATCGCTTCAGGGTGTTTGCTCTCGGTGCCGGAGGAAATGCGGATCAGATGTTTTCCGATGTTATGGAATTCAAACCTGATTTTGCCGTTCTCAGCGATAAAAGCGGTGCGGAGAAGCTCAGAGAGCTTCTGAAGGCGGAAAATTCTGATACTGCGGTTCTCAGCGGATATGAGCAGCTGTCCTTTATTGCATCCCATGAGTCCTGTGATTCTGTCATGGCTGCAATTGTTGGCGCCGCAGGTCTTGTACCGGCTCTTGCCGCAGTAAAATCCGGAAAGAAACTTTACCTTGCCAACAAGGAGTCTCTTGTCATGACCGGCCATCTGTTTATAGAGGCTCTCAGAAAGAGCGGATCGCGGATCCTGCCGGTGGACAGCGAGCACAATGCTATTTTCCAGTCTCTTCCCCAGACAGAGCAGGAGCGGCTCGGTTTCTGCCATATGAAGGATGCCGGAGTATCCCGTATTCTGCTTACCGGATCAGGAGGACCGTTCCGGCAGCTTCCTCTTGAACGCATGCCGTTTGTGACTCCCGAGGAGGCTGTAGCTCATCCTACCTGGAGTATGGGCAGCAAAATATCTGTTGATTCGTCAACCATGATGAACAAAGGTTTTGAATTCATCGAGGCAAAGTGGCTTTTCAATCTGAACAACGAGGATATTCAGGTGGTGATTCATCCTCAGTCCGTTATTCATTCCATGGTTCAGTATGTTGACGGATCAGTCATTGCCCAGCTTGGCAATCCTGATATGCGTACACCTATTGCCAGAGTTATGGCATACCCTGACAGGGTTGAGTCCGGTGTTGGAGCACTGGATTTTTGCTCTCTTTCCGGTCTGTCGTTCTTTGAACCGGATTACAATCGCTACCCTTGTCTTAAACTGTCAATTGACGCGTGCTGGTCAGGACAGGCTGCTACTACTGCTCTCAATGCCGCCAACGAAATTGCTGTATCGGCATTTCTTAATCATTCCATTTCCTACCCTCGTATTTATGAAATATGCAGTAAGGCGGTGGATCGTCATTGCGGTGATACTATTTCCGACGTGGATTCTGTTCTTGAGCTTGATAAAAAAGCCAGAGAAACTGCCACGGCACTCTTATAGGACATAACTGACAGATGGATTTTTTCAGAAACTGTTTATTTTTTCTGATCGCTATTATTGTACTTGTGGGTTTTCATGAGTTTGGACATTTTATTGTTGCAAGAATCTGCGGTGTCAAGGTTCTGAGATTTTCTCTCGGCTTTGGAAAGGTTATTTTTGCGCATAAGGGAAGAGACGGCTGTGAGTACGCACTTTCTCTTATTCCGCTTGGCGGATATGTCAAAATGCTTGACCGGCGTGAGGGGGAAGTTTCTGATGACGAGGTCGAACACGAGTTTACCTCGCAGAATGTGTGGAAAAGACTTGCGATTGTTGCCGCAGGTCCGGTGTTCAATATCATTCTGGCCTTTTTTCTGTATTATGCCATGTTTGTTATCGGCGTAGCGGCTGTCAAGCCGTATGTTACCGGTATTACAGCGGAATCACAGGCATGGCAGGCGGGACTGCGCAATGATGATCTTATCCTCAGAGTTGATGACAAGGATGTGATTGACTGGGAGGATGCATTATATGAACTCATTCAGCACGTTGGAGACGATTCGGTCCGTCTTACAGTTAGGGATCGGGCAGGCAATGTATCAGAAAAGCGTCTTGATCTTGCAGACTGGAGTATTCACAGGGATCAGGGCGGAAACATTTTTCAGCCTCTGGGATTTTCTCCGAAGTTTTACAATATAACCCGCCGCATCGGTGCGGTGCTGAAGGATTCTCCTGCTGAAAAAGCCGGATTAAAGAAGGGTGATGAGGTAGAGAGCATTGACGGCCGCAGTGTCGAGTCATGGTTTGATTTTTCATCATATATTGCAGCAAGACCTGGACAGACGGTTACTGTTGGGGTTTTAAGATCTGATATTCCATCCGGGATTCTGGATGGTAATGAGGAGATTAATTATGCCGATTATCCTTCGGAGAGGAAATTTTTCAGTGTGACGCTGGGCCGCGTCGGAGAGCCGGAGAGTCCCAAGGGGCAGATTGGAGTCCAGGTTATGGTTGAGCCTCTGGAGGACGGAACACGTTTTATCCGCAAGTACGGCCTGGGTGAAGCTGTTTTTAAATCTGTCGATAAGATGATTTCCGTATGTAAGATGACAGTTGTTACAATAGGCAAGCTTGTAAACGGATCAATTCCGGTGGAGAACATAAGCGGACCTATTGCAATAGCAAAATCAGCCGGAATAACAGCATCGATAGGAATTGAGTATTTTATAGGTTTTATGGCTCTGATCAGTATAAACCTGGGTATAATGAACCTTATTCCGCTTCCTGTTCTTGACGGCGGACACATTATGTTTTATACCGTTGAGGCTTTGACAGGACGCAGGCTGCCGGATAAAGTAATGCTGGGTCTCATGTATTTGGGTATATTTGTGTTATTATTAATAATGACGCTTGCTGTTTACAACGATATTGTTTTTGACTGATTCCGACAGGAATCAGCTGTTTATTTTTTTGTTTGATTGAGATATTTTTATACGACTTTTCTTCGACATGCTGATGTTGAAAATACGGTCGCAGGTGATTTTATGAAAAGATTAGGTATCGGGCTGCTTGCTCTGGCAATGGGAATGTCTGCTGTGGCAGCTGAGATCAGGGATATAAAGCTTGAAGGGCTTCAGAGAGTCTCGCTGGGAGCGGTTCTTCTTAATATACCGGTCGGTGTCGGCGACAGGGTCGGTGACAGGGAAGTGGCCGAGGTAATCAAGAAACTCTATGCAACAGGCAATTTTGATGATGTCGATGCCGAATTGAGAAGTGACGGAACCCTGGCAATCAAAGTCAAGGAGCGTCCGACGATTTCAAGTATAGAATATGCCGGAAATGATGATATCAAGGAAGACAAGATTGAGCCTATAATAAACGATCTCGGTATTCGTGTCGGCGAACCTCTGAACAGAGCAAAGCTGACTGAGGTTGAAATGGGGCTTACTGAATATTATCACACCAACGGCAAGTATCAGGCAGTGGTCAAGGTCCTTGTTACAGATTTGCCGCGCAACCGCGTAAAGCTTCGCATTCAGTTCGCTGAGGGCAAGTCTTCCCGTATCAAGCAGCTCAATATCATCGGCAACAAGGTTTTTACCGAGAAGAAGATTCTGTCTGTTCTTGAACTTGATGATGATTCTCCGTGGTGGGATTTCTTCTCTTCCGACAAGTACAGCAAAACTAAGCTTGAGGGTGATCTCGAGAAGCTTAAATCGTTTTATCTCAATCGCGGATATATCCGCTTTGACATCAAAAATACTGATGTCTCCATCACTCCAGACAAGAAGGGCGTGTATGTGACTCTTAACATTCACGAGGGCGATCAGTATACGGTCAAGGCAGTGAATGTTTCAGGCGATCTTATTAAGCGTGACGATGAAATCAAGAATCTGGTCACCATTGTTCCGGGCGATGTTTATTCCAAGCAGGTGACAACAAACAACGAGCAGATGATTTCGAATTTTGTGGGAAAGTTCGGTTATTCAGACGCACAGGTTGTTACCTATCCGAAGATTGATGATGAGAAGAAGGAAGTCGTCCTTAACATGTTTGTGACTCCGGGACCGCGGGTATCGGTTAATGAAATCAGGATTTCCGGAAACAAGGTTACAAAGGATGTGGTTGTCCGCCGGGAACTTCGTCAGTTTGAGGGTTCATGGCTTTCAAATGAAAAGGTTGAGCAGTCAAAGAAACGTCTGGGACGGCTCGGATTTTTTGAAAAGGTGGATATAAACACTGTCAAGATCCCTGGATCAGAGGATATGGTGGATCTTGAAGTTAAAGTAAAGGAGCGTCAGGTTAACTCCATATCTGGAACCGTAAGTTACGGTACGGTCTCGGGTATTTCATTCGGTGCCAAGCTGGCGCAGGATAATATGCTGGGTTACGGTCTCAGGGGTGAAATTGAATGGAGCTGGGCCAAGGCGCACCGCAAGTATTCCCTGTCTCTGAAGGATCCTTATTTCACACTTGACGGCATAAGTCTGACCGGAAAGGTGTACTATGATGACTATCGCGCCGGTGAGGATGATCTTATCAACTATGAGAACCGTACCATAGGTGCTGAACTCAGAGCCGGTTATCCGGTTAATGAACTGAATTTTCTCGAGTACGGCATTAATGTGGAGCGCAGTCTGATTTCTCAGGTTCAGTCGTATGCTCAGATACAGAAGTTCTGGAATATCTATGAGCCGTATACTGATAAAGATAATCGTCTGAAGATCAATACCTATGCCTTAAGCTTTGACTGGACCCGCAATAATCTGGATAAGGGTATTTTCCCGATGGACGGCGACAGGGAGGAATTCTGGATTAAGGTTGCCATACCCGGATCCGACATTCAGTACTACAAGGCTACGTTTGACGTTTCCAAATTCTGGCCGCTTACGCGTCAGCATGACTACAGTTTTAATTTAAGGGGAACTGTAGGCTACGGCAACGGTTACGGCAAGGTCAGGGGTTACAACCAGGTTCTTCCGTTCTTCCAGAATTTCTATGCCGGCGGCGGTCCTTGGCTGAGAGGTTTTAAAAACAACTCTGTCGGTCCTAAGGCCATATATTCGTTCCCTTATGCAGGCACGATGTCTGAGGTGGGAACTTCAAATTCCATCGGCGGCAATGCAATGTGGGCACTTACAGCAGAGCTGATTGTTCCTACTCCGTTTGTGAGTGAGGAGTATGCCGATCAGCTTCGTACTTCAATTTTCTTTGATATGGGTAATGTCTTTGATACCACCTATGATCCGGGACGTTTTGATCACTGCATGGCTCACTGCAACAAGATTTATGATATGAAGGATCCTTGGCGCTATCGCAGCTCCGTCGGTGTGACGCTTCAGTGGATGTCACCGGTAGGTCCGATTGCCATTTCCTTTGCACGTCCGGTCAAGGAGCGTGTCGGAGATGATACCGAGGTATTTTCTTTCAGTATTGGACAAACATTCTAATTATATATTGAGGTTAAAAAATGAAAAAATTATTGACAGGTCTTGCTTTAAGTTTCGCTCTCGTTGCAGGATCCGCAGCTCAGGCTGCTAATCCAACCTCTGTTGCAGTAATCAATCTGCCGCAGATTCTGAAGGAGATTCCGCAGTCAGCTCAGGTAAAGAAAAAACTTGAATCAGAATTTTCAGGTCGCCAGGCTGAACTCAAGAAGCTTAATGATCAGTACACCGCTCTTGTTGAAAAATTAAAGAAGAACGGTGCCTACATGAAGGAGCAGGAGCAGATCAGCACACAGCGCAAGGCTCAGGAGCTCCAGTCACAGCTTCAGATGAAGGGACAGGCTCTGATGGAGGATCAGCGCCGACGTGTAGCTGAAGAGGAAGCAAAGATTATGGAAAAGATTGCCACCGCTGTTGAGAAGATTGCAAAGCAGAGGGGATATGATCTTGTTATCAATGGTGTTGCAGCTGTTGTTTATGCCAACGATTCTATTGATATTTCCAAAGAAGTTATCCAGATGGTCAGCAAGAGCAACTAATTATGGCATATACCTTAGGTGAAATCGCAGAGCGTCTTAAAGCTCAACTTCATGGTGATCCTTCAGTTCAGATTAGCAGAGTTGCCAATCTGAGTACAGCAGGCCAGGGAGATATCAGTTTTCTTAATGATGCAAAGTACAGGGCTGATCTTTCTTCTACCGGGGCAAGTGCTGTAATTATCAGAGAGTCTGATCTTGAACACTGTAAAACATCAGCGCTGGTAATGAATGATCCTTATGTCGGTTTCGCTTTAGTAGCTCAGATGCTTGATACTACTCCGAAACAGAAGGCTGGGATCCATCCGTCCGCGGTTATTGCAGAAGATGCGAAAATCGGCAGCGGTGTTTCTGTCGGTGCAAATGCTGTTATCGATTCAGGTGCACAGATAGGGGATGATGCGGTAATAGGTCCGAACTGCTATATCGGCTGCAATGCTGTTATAGGTGCGCGTACCAGGTTATGGTCCAACTGCAGTGTGTATCATAATGTCAAAATCGGTACAGACTGTCTGCTTCAGTCTGGTGCTGTTATCGGATCAGACGGTTTCGGTTACGCAAACGACAAGGGCAGATGGATAAAGATCCCTCAGCTGGGCAGCGTGATAATCGGTAATCATGTTGAAATCGGAGCAAATACCTGTATTGATCGAGGTGCGATAGATAATACAGTGATTGAGGATAATGTGATTATTGATAATCTCTGCCAGGTTGCTCACAACGTTCGGATCGGATCAGGATCAGCCATGGCCGGCGCGGCGGTTGTTGCCGGATCCACATCCATAGGACGTTACTGCATTATAGGCGGACGCAGTGTGTTTAACGGTCACATCAGTATATGTGACGGAACAACTGTTGCCGGTGCAACTTCCGTAATGCGCAGCATAACCAAACCAGGCACCTACTCGTCCGGTGTTCCGGAAATGACTGATCATAAATGGCGGAAGGTAATGGCATGCCTTCCTATGCTTGACGAAGTATACAAGACCGCCCGCAAGGCTCAGAAAATTGTAGAAGCCTTGAATGATCAGAAAAAGGATTGAGTTATAATCTGTTGCTTTTTTCAGGATCGGTTCGTCCGGTCCTTTTTTGATCCTTCTGTAAAAATCCAGCATTGTGCCAGCCGGTAATGCTTCTGCTTTCCTCTTGCTGCGGATCCCGGCTGAGTTTTAATTAAACCTGGTTGTTTGAAACATAAAAGATAAGATGTCATTATCAAGGCGTGAAATTGTAATAAGTTTCATCTGATACAGAACTGTAATTGATATTGATTCATAATTATATCCAAATATGTGACATAAATAATACATTTATACTGGATTATTTGTATAATTATTAACTAATAACAAAATGATTGTTTTTATAAGGCGTATTTCGTAGAATACAGGAGTTTCCCGTGACTGATAATAAGTCATCCAAAATAAATTCCGAAGCGGAGAAAACAGATTCTCAGCATGACGAAAAGAACATGACCACAGTCTGCTATCTTGAGAGAAACGGACAGTATCTCCTCATTCACCGTGTGAAGAAGGAGAATGATATCAATAAGGATAAACTGATAGGCATCGGCGGTCATTTTGAAAAAGGAGAATCCCCGGAGGAGTGCATGTCCAGGGAAATGCACGAGGAATGCAACATAACTCTTAAGGATATGAGAATGCGGGGTTTTATAACCTTCGACTCAAACAAGTTCGGCTGCGTTTATATGTTTCTGTTCTCCGCCACGGAGTACGAAGGAGAAATTGCACAGGACTGCAGCGAGGGCGTACTCACATGGGTTGATAAGGAGCAGCTGCTCCGGAGCCCCGCAGTCTGGGAAGGTGACAGAATTTTTCTTAAACTGCTGGATGAAAGAAAGGATTTTTTCTCCCTGAAGCTCAGTTATGACGGGGAAAAACTTATCGGTGCCTGTCTTGATGGTAAACAGCTGAATCTGGATGAAGATATTTAACCATACCGCCTTTTTTTAGTCCGGCGTATCAGGATACTGACTCGAAATGATAATAACTCTGATGATATGCATGCGGATAAAGTGATGTACATCTCATTACTGAAATTCGTAAAAAAGAGATTTTCGAAATTGCCGCATCGATCAGATGCCTTTTTTTTCAGACAGAAAAAAAATGATATAATACGGCAATATGATCATTTTGATTTGAAGTAATTTTTAACTATTTGAATATATGTTTTTAATAAACAGAAGGATTTTAAATTGAGTACTGAAGAAGTTAAAGAAGAGCAGCATCCTCTGAATGTTAGAGAAATTCAGGAGTTGCTTCCTCATCGCTATCCGTTCCTCCTTGTGGATAAGGTGGTTGATTATACCTACAATGACGAGAAGAAGGTTTTAAAGGCGATTAAAAATGTTACTGTTAATGAACCTTTCTTCCAGGGACATTTTCCTGGCAAGCCTGTATTTCCTGGTGTCCTTATACTTGAGGCCCTGGCTCAGGCAACAGGCATCCTTTCCTTCAAGGCTGTAGGAAAGCCCAAGGATGACGAACTTTACTATTTTGCCGCCATTGATAATGCCAGGTTCAAGCGTCCGGTATTCCCGGGTGATCAGCTTGTTCTTGATGTTGTTCTTATCCGTGAGGTTAGGGGCGTTGCCAAATTTAGCGGCACGGCTTCTGTAAACGGAGAGGTTGTATGCACAGCTGAACTTATGTGTGCAAAAAGAAAGGCCTGATAGGAAAGAAAGTTATGATAGACAGTACAGCAAAGATAGACAGTTCAGCTGTTGTACATGAGACGGCCATTATCGGTCGCAATGTGGTTGTTGGTCCGGGTGTTGAAGTCGGTCCGTACACTCTGATTGGTGATAATGTTGAAATAGGAGCCGGAACTAAAATTATGTCCCATGTTGTGCTGAAGGGCCCGACAAAAATGGGATGCCGCAATATTGTCTATCAGTTTGCTTCGATCGGAGAGGACTGCCAGGATAAAAAGTACGCCGGAGAGGAAACCAGTCTTGAAATCGGTGATGACAATGTATTTCGCGAACACTGTTCTGTTCATCGGGGAACTGTTCAGGATCAGGGTTTGACCAAAATCGGCTCACGCAATCTTTTCATGATCAATTCTCATGTAGCCCATGACTGTGTTATAGGCAATGACTGTATATTTGCAAATAATGCAACTCTTGCCGGACATGTTCATATTGGTAACTATGTAATATTCGGCGGACTGACTGCGATTCATCAGCACGGCCGTGTGGGTGATCATGCGTTTATAGCCGGATGTGCCGGTCTTAACAAAGACTGTCCTCCTTTTGTTATGGCTGCGGATCACTATGCCAAGCCGGTTGGTATTAATTCCGAAGGTCTCAAGCGCCGGGGCTTTTCATCTCAGCAGATTGAGAGCATCAGACATGCATACAAGATCCTGTATCGTCAGAATCTTTCTCTGGAGGATGCAAGAAAAGAGATTTCAAAGCTTGCTGAGCAGGAACCTTGTCTTCTGGTGATGGTGGATTTCCTTAATGCTACGCAGAGAGGAATAATCAGATAATATGTCCAAGCCACTGCTGATAGGCATTGTTGCCGGCGAGGTTTCCGGAGATAATCTGGGTGCCGGTCTTATTACCGAAATACGTCGCAGACTTCCTAATGTTTCCTTTGTCGGAATAGGCGGTCCGAGAATGAGAGCCGCCGGTCTTAATGTCTGGTATCCTGTTGATGAACTTTCTGTTATGGGACTGGAGGTTATCAGAAAATTAGGCAGAATTCTTAAACTCCGCAGAGAAATAATCAAAAATATGAAGGAGGAGCAGATAGATCTGTTTATTGGAATCGATGCTCCTGATTTCAATCTTTCGGTAGAAGAGAGTCTTCATGCCGCCGGAATCAAAACGGTTCATTATGTCAGTCCGTCGGTGTGGGCATGGCGTCAGAACAGAGTTTATAAAATCAAAAGGGCTGTGGATCATGTACTGTGTCTGCTTCCTTTTGAGAAGCGCTTCTATGATGAGTATGAGGTGCCGGCTACATTTGTAGGGCATACGATGGCGGATCTGATCCCGCTCGATACGGACAGAAACATGTCCCGCAGGATGCTTAATCTGAATGAAAAGAGTTTATATCTTGCAGTTCTGCCAGGCAGCCGCACCGGTGAGATCAGGGCTCTTTCCCCGGTTTTTCTCAAGGCATGTCAGATCTTGAAGAAGGATTTTATCAATTTAAAGCTGATTGTTCCCATGGTTAATTCTCAGCTGAAAGATATGTTCAGCGAGTATGTAAAAAAATACGGCGAAGGATTGGATATTACAACATTTGTGGGACATTCACGTGAAGTGATGTCTGCAGCCGATGCTGTTCTTCTTTCATCCGGAACAGCCACTCTTGAGGCCATGCTTATCGGCAGACCGATGGTTGTCGCCTATAAACTTTCAAAGATCGCTGAGATGATTGCCCGCCGCCTTATAAAGATTGACGTGGTGTCTCTTCCTAATCTGCTGATTGATCGAAAACCTGTGCCAGAACTTCTTCAGGATGACTGTACGCCGGAAAAACTGGCAGCGGCTGTCAGCAGGATCCTCAAGTCCGATAATCAGGAGCTGCTGGAGGATTTTAGAAAAGCTCACGTTCAGCTGATTAAAAATGCCGATGAGCTGGCTGCTGAAGTGTGTATCAGTGTTATCAACTCTGACGGTGCCTGAGAATATATTCTTCATGTATATATCATTTTTTTGATTGTGCATGCAGTTTTTTTTCTGAAGTACATGTGTTTTGCATGTATTTCGATTTTTTGACAGGAAGTCCCGTCCGGTGATCCGGCGGAGTCATTCCTGCTTAATTCTGATGTATCTCTAATCAACGGCCTTCTTTTGCCGCTGATTAGTCCCTGTCCCGGTTTTTAATAATGGATCCCGGGTGATCTTTTCAAATTTTACGGATGAAGCTATGAGTTTTGTATATCCTGTTGATCCCCGCTTGTCACTTGTATGCGGAGTGGATGAGGTCGGCCGCGGACCGCTGGTCGGTGATGTGGTGACGGCAGCGGTTATCCTGGATCCTGCACACAGAATAGAAAACCTGACTGATTCAAAAAAACTCTCGGCTAAAAAGCGCGAAGCTGTTTATGCAGAGATTGTTGCTCATGCAAAAGCCTGGGCTGTGGGTCGGGCGTCTCCTGCTGAAATTGACGAACTTAATATTCTTCATGCAACCATGCTTGCAATGAAAAGGGCTGTGGAGGCGCTTTCTTTAAAGCCTGACTATGTGCTTGTAGACGGCAACCGCGTTCCTGATTTATACTGTCCCGCTACGGCTGTTGTAAAAGGGGATCTTCTTGTTCCCGAGATCAGTGCAGCATCAATAATTGCCAAGGTTACACGCGACAGGGAGATGGATCTGCTGGCGGAAAAGTATCCGCAGTACGGATATGACAGGCATAAGGGATATCCGACAGCCGCTCATCTGGAGGCAATAAAGAAATACGGTATAAATGAACTTTACCGGAAGAGTTATGGTCCGGTTCGCAGTATTCTGACAGAAATGGAGAAGTTATGAGTGAAGAAAAAGGGATTGCAGAGAAAAAGAAGCTTAAGTTTGTTCATCTGAGAATCCATACGGATTTTTCTCTGGATGACGGTCTTCAGCATGTGGAGACATATTGTAAGTACGCGTCATTGAATCACTGGCCGGCTTTAGCCATAACTGATCGCATGAATGTTTGCGGTCTTGTGCGTCTTTATGCACAGGCATCTAACGGTAACAAGGAGAAGTTTCCGGGAGGTGTTAAACCTATTGCCGCGGTTGATGTAAATGTCAGTGATGAATATGCCGAGCATGAGGCAACTCTTCTGACGCTGTATGCCATGAATGAGAACGGATATCATAACATCTGCGAGATTATATCGAGGGGGCACCGCCGCGGCAAGCAGCCGTGCAACGGAACAGAAATGCCTACAATTGATCTGTCGTGGTTTACTGAACGAAACAGCCATGATACTTCGGCATATGCAGATGATATTATTGTTCTGTCCGGAGGAAGAGTCGGAGCTCTTGGAAAATATCTTCTTAAGGGCAGAGATGACATAGCAGAGGAACTTCTGGAATTTTACAAAAAATGGTTCCCGGATCGTTTTTATCTTGAACTTACCCGTACTGATCGGGAAAACGAGGAGCAGTACAATCGTCTGGCCGTAGATCTGGCGCAGAAGCATGATCTTCCGGTGGTAGCAACTAATGATGTTGTGTTCATGGAGGAGGAGGACTTTTTTTACCATGAGGTAAGAGTAGCCAGCCAGATGAAATTCACAATGGCAGATCCCCGCAGACCGAAGCTTTATTCAAAGGAACAGTATCTGAAGACACAGGAGCAGATGTGTCAGCTTTTCAGTGATATTCCGGAAGCTCTTGAAAATTCTGTGGAGATAGCCAAACGCTGCAATGTGTATATTCCTCTCGGCACGCCTCATCTTCCGCGTTTCCCTGTACCGAAGGATTTTGTGCCTACTGATGATATGCGTAAGCGTGTTCTTGGAATCTGGACAGAGTATGATGCCAAGGCTGCAAAAAAACAGAATCGCGAACTGGTGGATTTTACCAAGTTTTCAGAGGAAAAACTCGCAGAGCTTGAGGATAAAATGCGGCTGTGCTGCTATTTGATCTGGCAGTCTGAGACAGGTCTTGAGAAGCGTCTTGCCGTGCTGTTTCCTGATGAGGCAAAACGCAGTGATGAGCGTCCGAAGTATTATGAGCGCCTTTATATGGAACTCGGCGTTGTTATCGGAATGGATTTCCCGGGATATTTCCTTATAGTGATGGAGTTTATACAGTGGGCCAAGTCTCACGGTATTCCTATCGGTCCTGGAAGAGGCTCCGGTGCCGGCTCTCTTGTTGCCTACTCCATTAAGATTACTGATCTCAACCCTCTTGATTTTGCTCTTCTTTTTGAAAGATTTCTGAATCCTGAGCGAGTTTCCATGCCTGATTTTGATATAGACATCTGCAAGGATCGGCGCGGAGAGGTTATTCAGCATGTCGCGGATCTGTATGGTCATGATGCTGTGTCGCAGATTATTACCTTTGGAACAATGGCGGCCAAGGCTGCGATAAAGGATGTGGCAAGAACACTTAACATGTCGTACACCTTTGGCGATCAGCTGGCCAAACTTATCCCGGCCGCTCCCGGAACCAAGATAAATGATGCTTTTGATGTTGAAAAGAATACCAAGCATCCGGAGGATGTTGAGCTTCTTAAAAACCGTTATGAAAGCGAGCCCGAGGTAAAGGAGGTTATTGACATTGCCCGTAAGCTTGAGGGCGTTACCAAGAGTACCGGCAAGCATGCCGGAGGTGTGGTTATATCTCCTTCGACCATTGTCGATTATTCTCCAATCGCTCTTGATACGGATAACAACCCGGTAACCCAGTACGACAAGCACGACATTGAAGATGCCGGCCTTATCAAATTTGACTTTCTCGGACTTAAGACTATTACACTGATTAAGACTGCACTGGACAGAATCAATGAGCGCATGAAGCGTCAGGGCAGGGATCCGGTTGATATAGATACCATACCCCTTGATGACAAGCAGTGTTACGAGGTTCTCATGTCCTGTGAAACAACCGGAGTGTTCCAGCTTGAATCAAGAGGAATGCGGGATCTGATCTCAAAGCTCAAGCCGGACCGCTTTGACGATATGATTGCTCTTGTGGCGCTGTTCAGACCGGGACCTTTGGAATCCGGTATGGTTGATAACTATATCAACCGCAAGCACGGAAGAGAGGAGGTTTCTTATCCGATGCCCGAGTACCAGCACGAGTGTCTGAAGCCTATTCTTGAGTCAACCTACGGTGTGGTTGTATATCAGGAGCAGGTTATGCAGCTTGCTCAGGCTCTTTCCGGATATACGCTCGGCGAAGCGGATCTTCTCCGGCGCGCCATGGGTAAGAAGATCCAGGAGGAAATGATACGTAACCGCAATATCTTTGTGGAAGGTGCTGTTAAGCTCGGGCGGGACGCATCTATTGCCGGTAAGATTTATGATATTGTTGAAAAGTTTGCCGGCTACGGATTTAACAAATCCCACAGCGCCGCCTATGCACTGGTGGCATATCAGACATTATGGATGAAGGTTCATTATCCGGCTGACTATCTTGCCGCTCTGATGACCGGTGACAAGGACAGCAAGGATAAAATAGTTGCCTATGTTGCCGAACTGAGAAGACTCGGAATTAGGATCTGTCCTCCTGATGTTAATCTGTGTCAGTATGATTTTATTGCGAGTGATGATGGAGCCGTGATTTACGGTCTTTGCGGTATATCAGGAATCGGAGAGGGAGCGGTGGAAGAAATTGTCAGCCACCGCAAGGACGGACCGTATAAAGATATTTTTGATTTCTGCTGTCGTGTTGATTTGAAAAAATTCAGCAGAAACTCGCTTGAAACGCTTACCTGGGTCGGAGCTTTCGACAGTATTGGACCGCACAGAAATGCCATTCTGGAATCTCTTGATGTGGCTATAAAATATGCAAATGACAGGAATGCTGATGAAATGGAGGGGCAGTTCGATTTGTTCAGCACCGGTAAATCAGTTGATCCTTACCGTCCGACTTATGCTGATAAACCTGAACTACCTGATATTGCATGGCTGACCAAGGAAAAGCATTACCTCGGACTTTACCTGACCGGTCATCCGATTAACCAGTACCGCAGCGAAATATCCCACTACGGCGCAACCAAGATCAAGGATCTTACGCCGGTATCCGGACACACCGGCGGCAATGACAGTCAGGTGACGGTTATCGGTTATGCACATGAGGTCAGGTGGATTACCACTAAAAAGGGTACAAGAATGGCCACCATTCTTCTTGATGACGGAACTGGTGATATTACTGTGCTTGCTTTTGCCCGTACGGTCGAAAAATGTGAGGAGTACATCCAGCAGGATACCGTTTTGTTCATCAGGGGCTCTGTGAAACCGGATTACAGATCGGCCCAGGATGAAAATTCAGAGGATCTGCCGATAAATCTGATTGCAGATGATGTTATTTCCCTGACATCAGCCCGTAATGAAAATGCCGCGTGCATACTGGTTACCGTTAGAGAGGAACAGTGCAGCGATAAGTTTATATATCAGCTTATGGGTCTCCTGGAGCAGTACCGATCTGAAAACGAGCTTCCCGTAAAACTCTGCTACAAGACCGGCAAGGGCTGCATTGTGCTTGATCCTGACAAGGCATTTAGGGTAAGACCGAGTGACGAACTGCTTATTGATCTTCAGACACTTGTAGGAAAGGATCAGATAAGCGTTGAATTTTAAAGGAGTGAGAAGTGCCCGGTTTGAGAAAGACTTACACTGTTGCCTTGCTTATAATGTCTCTGATTCTTGTTACAAGAGTTCTTCATTATGCCATGGGACATTATGATAATAGGACAAACAGAAGGGAGGATGCGCTCAATGTTCTCGGACACGCTGTCGCCGGCAAGCTGAGCAAAATCAGTTACGGAGGCTCTAAGGTAAGGATAGTTTCCGCCGGAGCTGACGGAGAAAATGCGGTATATGCAAGGCTTAGGATTTATGCCGGCACAGATGCGATATTAAAGCTCAGAGGCAGTCAGCTGTCAGAATCCGAACTCAGAAACTCGGTATGCAGGGGTCGTGACAAACTGGCTCTGAAGTATGTGGATAAAATCAGAATTGAATATGAAAACAAAAACGGTGAGGAAGTTTTAAGATCGACATTTGACGGATGCTGAATGAAAAATATATGAACTGCTTTATCTCAGTTTTGTTGTAAATAAAGCAGGTTCATGGTATCCCAGCTGCTGTGATGTTTTATTTTGTGATCTTCTCTGTATGCTTAATCTTTTTAGGATGCATTGAGGGGTAATATGTAAAAAATAATTATGTTTTTTTGCTATAATACCGTAAATTTACGTATCGCTGTTACAGAAAGCGATGCTTAGTAGTGTAGTTTTTATTAGGATGAGTTATGGATTTAAATTTCTTGGATTTCGAACAGAAAATTGCTGAGCTGATTGCGCAGACCAATGAACTCAAAAGGGTAAGCGAGTCCAACGGCGGTGAAGTCGATCTGTCAAAAACCATAAGTTCTCTTGAGCATGCAACGGATAAGCTTACTAAGGAAGTATTTTCAAATCTGGGAGCATGGCAGATTTCCCGATTGTCGCGTCATCCTATGCGTCCGTATTCTCTGGATTATATAAGTCGTATATTTACTGAATTTGACGAACTCTGCGGAGATCGTAATTTCTCTGATGATCAGGCTATTGTTGGCGGTACTGCAAGAATTGACGGCAAACCATGTATGGTTATAGGCCATCAGAAGGGCAGGGATACCCAGGAAAAAATCAAACGCAACTTCGGAATGCCTCGCCCTGAGGGTTACCGCAAGGCTCTCCGCCTGATGCGTCTTGCTGAACGTTTTCATATGCCGATCTTTACATTTATTGATACCCCGGGTGCATATCCCGGAGTCGGAGCCGAAGAGCGCGGTCAGGCTGAGGCAATAGCTAAAAATCTGAAGATAATGAGTGCATTGAAAGTTCCTGTTGTCTGTACGGTTATCGGTGAAGGAGGATCCGGCGGAGCTCTCGCCATAGGCGTTGGTGACAGAGTGAATATGATGCAGTATTCCACATACTCGGTTATTTCTCCTGAAGGTTGTGCTTCCATTCTCTGGAAGAGTGCCGACAAGGCATCAACGGCGGCTGAAGCCATGAATATTACAGCTGACAAACTCCTTTCTCTTAAACTCATCGATAATGTGGTTGAGGAGCCTCTTGGAGGTGCTCACCGCGATTACGATAAAGCGGCGGAAAATCTTAAGGTACGCATCCTTGCCGATCTGGATGAATTGTCAGCTTTGTCTGCAGATGAACTGCTGGAGCATAGATTTAATCGTCTGATGTCCTACGGTTACTGCTGATAATCAATGAAACCTTCATCATGCACAGTCTCTCTTGAGCAGCGTTTCAGAGAGGCTTTTTTGTATCTTGATCCTGCTCCGCGCCATGGTGTTATTGCATTGTCCGGCGGTGCTGATTCTGTGGTTCTTGCCTGGCTTCTTACGCATTTAAAATCTCTCTTTTCTGATGACTTCATGCTCGAGGCTGTGTATGTTCATCACGGTATCAGTTCTCATGCCGATGAGTGGGCACAGTTCTGTTCATCATATGCCGCCTCTCTTGGCATACCTTTCACCTGTGAAAGGGTAAAACTTGATTATTCAAATGGAGACGGCGTGGAGGCAGCCGCACGCAGAGCAAGATATGAGGTTCTTGGCAGGCATATGAGAGGATCAGAATCTGTTCTTTTTACTGCTCATCATGCCAATGATCAGGCAGAAACATTTATGCTGGCGCTGAAAAGAGGTTCCGGACTTCCAGGACTTGCCTCCATGCAGACCGTAAGAGATTTTGCTGGAGGCAGACTTTTCCGTCCAATGCTTAAAATCAGCCGTTCTGACATAGAACAATTTGCCTTGGAGCATGATCTTTCGTATGTTACTGATGATTCCAATGCTGATGAGCATTATGATCGTAATTTTCTCCGCCACCGGATTATTCCTCTCCTTCAGGAGCGGTTTCCAGGTTTTCTTGATATGGTCGGATACAGTGCCGGTTATATAGCTGAAGCCGATATGATAGTATCCCAGGTGGCTGAATCTGATTTTTCCGCCTGTCGTCTCACTGATTCCTCACTCAGAATTTCAGAACTTTCAAGTCTTTCTGCTCCAAGGGCGGCAAATGTGCTGCGGTACCTGTGGCACAGGGTGACCGGATCATATCCGTCGCGCAGCCTTATAAAAAGTGTGCTGAATGAAATTATTCCCGCACGGTGCGACGCCAGTCCGTGTTTTGTCGAGGACGGTTATTCATGCAGAAGGTTCAGGGACGGTGTCTATGTCGTCAGGGAGCAGGAGCAGTCTTATAAAGGCCGGATCAGAGTTGAAACCGGATGCATTTTTGAATTAGGAGGGCATCACTGGATCCTGGAGCAGTCTTCTGGCTGCGGTTTTGCCGAACTGCCTGAATACCTGTCTTTTGATTATCCTTTCAGCACAGTTCTTCATCCTTATACAAGACAGCACAGCAGAAGTCTTAAGAAGATTTTTTCAGAACTCAACATACCTGTGTGGGAGAGAACAGGCATACCTCTTGTTGTTTCAAAGGACGCTGTGCTGGGAATATTTCCGGAACTTCCAAATCGATCGTGCTTTACAGGCGAGAACGGGTATATATTCAGACGTCTTGACTGAGACCAGCGATTTATCCGGCATATAACCAGACATCAGCAGTTATATTTTGTTTTAATTATCTGATCAACGGCTTCTTCTGATATTCTTACTCTGTCATCCGGTTCTACTGCTGCTAATTTTCAACTCTTAGAACTGCTATTTCGGTTTTGGCTTTAGACAGCAGAACCAAATCTGCAAAACTTTCACCGGATTCCATGTTTGATTTGTGATCCTTTATGATAGAGGCACTGTTTGTTAGAAGTCCGTTCATGAAGCAGGTTTTTACTGCACTATAAAAAAAAGAAAGTGCATCGGCATAACCAATGCACAAACAAAATCTCAATGAGCAAAATTTCCACTAACATATGTTTAGAGTGTGTTTTTTTCAAAAAGTTCCATAAAAAATATAATTTGATAAAAACTTATCCAACTTATGTTTTAATCACGCCTATCCGAGCCTGATAAGTCGGGCCATATAGAATCCGTCAAATCCCGTCTCAGACGGATAGACAGTCCGTTGCTCCTCCAGTTTGTATTCGTCAGGATGATTCTTCAAAAAGTTTCTTATCTGAAGCTCGTTTTCAACCGGCATTATGGAGCAGGTTGAATAGACCAGCTTCCCGCCGGTTTTTACCATCTTTGAATAATTTTCAAGTATTTCCGCCTGGGTGGCATACAGTGCATTCAGACGGGATGCTGTATCAGACCATTTTATATCAGGATTTCTTTTTAGTACGCCAAGGCCCGAGCATGGAACATCAAGCAGTACGCGATCTGCAGAGCCGTGCAGGCGTTTAATAACCTTGCTGGAGTCTATCAGCCTTGTTTCAATGTTGAATGCACCTCCTCTCTTGGCTCTCTGCTTAAGATTTTTCAGCTTCCATTCAGCAACATCCATGGCTATGATTGTGCCCTTTCCCTTTGTCAGAGCAGCAAGATGCATTGTTTTACCGCCGGCACCGCTGCATGCGTCGATTATTCTCATTCCGGGGTGAACATCAAGAAACGGTGCTATGAGCTGAGAACCTGCATCCTGTTGTTCAAAAAAACCGTTGGCAAAAGCATTCATTTTAAAAAGGGATGCGTCAGACAGTATTTCAAGTGCGGTTGGTACTCCTTCAACATCTCTGGTGTTGACATTTGAGCGCAGAAGCGTTCTGACAAGCTCTTCCTTTGTTGTTTTAAGAGTGTTTACTCTGATGAACCTTTTGGGTGCGTCTGCCAGTGCATGACGCTCTGCCGGCCATCTTTCTCCAAGTTCATAATCTCCGTGAACTTCAAGCCACTCGGGACAGCCGTCAAGCAGAGGCTTATTCTTTTTCAGATCCTTGTTTCTTACACGTACTTCATTGACATTCAAAGGAGGTGTTCTTGCACCTTCCGTCTGATGCAGATTGTTGATTATGTGCCATACATGTACCAGATTATCAATGTTGGTCGCCGATTCTGTCTGTTTTACCTTTATATCAAGAAGTTTGAGAAAATAATTCAGTCGACGCATGATGTCGCCTACGACCCTTGTTATAAGAGCCTGTTCCCTGTTGCAGACGTTTACCTTGTGAAAGAAAATTGAATATGATTCATCTATGCTTTTATCTTCATGAAGAATGGCATGGAGTACTGATGTTGCCAGTCGGAACTGGAAAGGTGTAAGAGTATTTATTTTCATATGAAAGCTTTGTCAGGATCAGAATGTAATTTCGTCAAGAGTTTTGGAAAAACTGGGCAGAAAAACATCTTCAAAATATTTTATTGCAGGTGATTTTGCTGCTCTTTCGTCAAGAGAGGCGCGAAGCCTTTCCGATGCTGCAGAGAATTCGGTATTGTTGGCTTTGATTTCTGTCATGCATTTTATATATGCACACATTGTATCAGCGTCCTTGACGATCCTCATAACGCGCTCATCGGCTCCGCTTCCTGTTATTATGCCTCTGAATGTATCTCTAAACTCCTCCGGCAGCATGGCGATAAGTTTTTCCTCTGCCATTATCTCGAGTTTTTTGTACTCTTTGGCAATGTCTCTGTTCTGATATTTGACCGGAGTCGGCAGATCACCGGTAAATACCTCCGGGGCGTCATGGTATAAGGCTACAACGGCAGCCGCTGAGGCATCAATGTCTGAACCGGTCAGTTTATTTTCTATGAGGGCCATCATGTGGGCAATCATGGCTACCTGGAGACTGTGCTCCGCTATATTTTCGGTGCTGACATTTCGCATCAGCGCCCACCTGCCAATCAGAGACATTCTGGCAAGCTGTGCAAAAAAATGGCTTTTTTCCTTATTCATATCTTTTATTGATGATAGGTTTTCAGAAAATGAGCAAATCTTGATGCCGCATCTTTAAGAATTTCCTCATTAGGAATAAACGTGACTCTGAAATGATCCGGTCTTGACCAGTTGAAACCGGTTCCCTGGACAATCAGGAGATGCTCCTGTCTGAGCAGATCGAGCACCATTTTCCCGTCATCCTTGATGTTGTACTTCTTTATGTCAATTTTCGGGAACATATAAAGAGCGGCCTTCGGCTTTACTGCAGTGATACCCGGTATTTGCGTGAAAAGATCATAAACGAGATCTCTCTGTCTTCTGAGTTTTCCTCCGGGAACTATCAGCTCATTGATTGACTGATATCCGCCGAGAGCTGTCGGAATTGCCATCTGGAATGGAACATTGGCACAAAGACGCATGGTGGCAAGCAGCTCCAGACCGCTGATGTATCCAGCCGCCTTGTTTTTCGGTCCGCTGACCACCATCCAGCCCTGTCTGAAACCGCAGGCACGGTATGCCTTGGACAGTCCGTTGAAGGTTATGGTTAGAACATCGTCGCTGAGTGTGCACAGACTGCGATGTGCTGTATCATCATAGAGAATCTTGTCATATATTTCATCTGCATAAATAATCAGATCATGCTGCCTTGCAACCTCTATGATTTCAAGAAGTATGTCGGTGCTGTACACGGCTCCTGTCGGATTGTTAGGATTGATGAGGATGATACCCCGGGTTCTTGATGTTATTTTCTTTTTGATGTCGGCAACATCAGGAAACCATCCCTGCTGCTCGTCACAGATATAGTGAACAGCCTTGCCTCCTGCAAGGTTTACTGCAGCAGTCCACAGCGGATAGTCCGGTGCCGGTACAAGCATTTCATCGCCGTTGTTGAGAAGTGCCTGCATTGACTGAACAATAAGTTCTGAACATCCGTTGCCGATAAAGACATCGTTGACATCCACATCCCGGAGTCCCTTCTGCTGATAGTGCTGAACAATAGCCTTGCGGGCGGTGAACAGTCCCTTTGAATCACAGTAACCCTGATTCTGCGGAAGATTGACGATAACATCCTTCACTATTTCTTCCGGAGCGTCAAAGCCGAAAGGCGCCAGGTTTCCGATATTAAGCTTAAGAATGCGGTGTCCTTCCTCTTCCAGTCTCCTGGCTTCCTGATGTACGCTTCCTCTTATGTCGTAGCATACATTGTCTAATTTATGAGCTTTATCTATAAACATTTTTTATAACCTTTCGTATGACCGTGTCTATGTAAAACGAGTCTGTGTCCTTTCCTTTGATTATATCACGTGAGCATTGCATATTTTCCGTCCGGTTGAACTTTTGCTGGTGAAACTGTATTGCATACCCTTTACCGCATTCCTGCTCTGAGCATTCCGGACAGAACTGCTTTACTGCCTGAAAACCGGAGTTTTCTCTTCTCTTAAGTATTCAAGAAGATTCCGCTCATATTCAAAATGAGGAAGAAGTTTATTTTCATCATTCATCAGTTTGTACTCCGCCGTGTCAGGAGAATAGTCATTGGTAAAAACAACAAAAGGTACGAGGTTGTTGTTTACCGTTTTTACATAGCCTGCGAGGTTTCGGACATGTCTGATGGTTCCTGTTTTTGCAATGATATTTCCTTTGAGAGGAGGCTTTATCACGCTGGCTCTTTTCAGCATTGTACCGCTTTCTCCTGAAACAGGAAGCAGATCGAGAATATGAAGTCTGCTGTCATTGTTTTTTATGTACTTCAATACCTGAAGCATGGTGCTGACTGTGATCAGATTGTATGATGACAGTCCGCTGCCGTCATATAGATCCGCACCTGCGAACTGTATACCGGCCTTTTCTTTCAGAATGCCTTTTACACCCTGCGCTGCGCTGTATATGGTAACCGGTTTTTTCAGATAGGATCTGGCAGCGGCTGCGGCAATTGCTTCAGCATAGAGGTTGTCGGAAAATTTGAGCATATGCTTTACCATGACCGGAAGTTCTGCCGAAACCGAGGTATCAAGAACAGTAAAACCATCGACCGGTCTGCTGGAGAAATCGATTTTTCCGGTATATGAAATGCCTACTTTTCTCATGGCAAGGCGGATAATATCCTTTGCCCAGAGTTTCGGATCCTGCACGGCAAATTTGAAATTCTGCAGATAAGTGCGTCTGCGGTTGAGTTCTTCATTAAAGCATCCTGTTACTCTGTACGTATTGTCGATAGACGGTTCAACAATAAGAGGACAGCTGCCGTCAGCTATATCCTGTTTCGGTTTCGGCTCGACGTCGAATGCTATTTTAACAGGCTGATACTCTGTCAGCATCGGCTGTGAGAAGGTCCTTGCCCCCCTGTTAAGATTTGCTTTTGTTATTACGCAGTTGTGATCAATTATTATTCCGCCGGCTGGTGCGGCAAAGCACAGAGTAAGATCCTCCCATGGCCATCCGGCTCCTCTGGTGTATCCCTTAAAAACGCTTGAATTTATAATGATGTCGCCCTTAATTTTTCTGACACCGCTATCTTTCAGATTCTGGAACATTTTTACCAGTTTTTCAGATGTGAATGTCGGATCTCCGGAAAATTCAATAATCAGATTACCGTCGATGATGCCGTTGCTTTGCTGCTTTCTTGCATTTTTGGCGTCTGTTCTGATACTGGTCTTGAATCTGTATCCGCTGCCTAGCTGAGTAAGTGCAGCTGCTGCTGTAAGAACCTTCATGGTGGATGCCGGCGACATCAGACGGTTTAGATTTCTGCCGCCATCCTGCTTTCCCGGAAGTGACCATGCGGAGCCTACAAGACTGCCGTTGGCTGTTCTGATAGGAGATGGTGCCGGAACTGTCTGTGTTTCTTTGATCTTTGTATTCTGATTTGATCGTGAATGGACCTGAACATTCTGATTTGATCGCGAATGGCCCCGAGCACTCTGATTTGTCCGTGAATGGACCTGAGTACTGTGCGGTTTTGCTGAAACACTGTGATTTCTGCTGACAGTCCGGGCATCAGTTATGCTGATACCGCTGGTTATCAGTCCTGCAATAATTGCGGTTACGGTTAATATTTTACGGTATGAATTCATGATTTTCTGTTAATTTAACTTTTGGAACTTATCTAAATCTGTCACATTCCAGGTAAAGACCGGGGATATGCAACCTGCCGCTAATCTGATCATTTCTGTTAGGTCGTACTGCAGGGCTAAGCAGTCACCCGTCTCTGATTTTGAAGCTATGGCTGCTGATACAGCGGCATGAACTCTTAATCACAGGAACTCTTGACTCATCTATCGTGACAGCGGATTTGAACTTTGCCGGTTTTTCATTCCTGCCTGAGACACTGTCCTGACGTACGTTTTTACTGCTTATGCTGATGATGCTTTCTGCTCCACGAATACTCTGTATTGTCAGAGCTGACGGCAGATTATTCTTTGCATCGGTCGATGTGTGCTTACTGCCGGATGAACCCTTTACGGCATTAGAAACCATGCTGTTTACAGTATTGATATACTTGTTCACAGCATCGACAGTAGGATTTTTATGATCACCTGTCATATGAATTTTTATTGTTTCCGATAGCCGCATAATTGATGCCTGCACGCTTTCTGATTTTCTGTTTATTGTTTATTTGTCAGCCGGTGTGTGCCGCTTTCTGTACTGACAAAAAAACTGTTTGTCCAAAGAATCGGCAGCGTTGTTTAAACCGGGAAAATTATGTCTCGGATTTTTGAAAACAAATCTTACATGCTCAACTGTTCTTTGTGTTCTGAGCTGTGGTCTGCATGCACATATTCAGGCATGATTATCTTTTCGCAAAATATTTGCCTTATAGCCTCACTGTTTTAGGCGGTATCCGGTATTTATTTTGCGGAATTGAAATTCAGCGGCTGAACCGCTGTTTAATCCGAGCTGTCAGTTCAGACACGTAGCATAGTTTCATCAGCACCCAGAAGTATGAAAGCTTCGCCAATGCCAGACAGTATAATACCACACACTAGAATATCTGAAAAATACAGCAGGTACGGGAGACTGCAATTCTGCCGTACTGCCGGGGCAGGATGAATCTGGATTATACAAAAGGTAGGTAGAAACGACACCCGCATCAGCCGACTTCTGCGTTTTTATTCGCGTCAAAGCATAAATCTATTCTGATGCGGTATTTTTGACTGATTCTAACAGTATGGTTCAAAATCAGAATTTGAACTTTTCAACCATTTTCTTCTGCTCGGTTGCAAGATTGTCAAGAACAAGGCATGAGTTCTTTGCTTTTTCTATTTCTCCTGCATTTATATCCGAGAGTTCTGAAATGCGGTTGACGTTATTGGCAACCTCATTAGACGTGCAGCACTGCTCTTCAGCTGCACTGGCTATCTGGTGTGCCATGTCGTTAATTGTTGTTAAAATCGCTTTTATCTCTTCTATGGACGAATTTGCAGCCGATGTCTGCATGACTGAGTGCTCCATTTCTGTTTCGCAGTCGTGAATGGTTGATACGCAGCGGGAAACGGTCGTCTGCAGTGTTTCGATAAGTTTTTGCACCTCGTCCGTGGAAACAGCTGTTTTCTGAGCAAGATTCCTAACCTCGTCTGCCACAACGGCAAAACCGCGCCCGTGTTCACCGGCACGTGCAGATTCTATGGCCGCGTTAAGAGCCAGAAGGTTCGTCTGTTCCGCAATATCCTTGATTACTCCTACTATGGATCCGATGTCATCACTCATATCGCTTACCTGCTTGACGGCATCAGACGTTCTCTTGAGTTTATCCGAGAGATTGTGATTTGTTGTTATATTTTCACTCATGGTCCTGCGACCTGATTCAGCTGCATCATTTACCTCGATTATTCGATGCAGGGAGTTTTCTGCAGATTCAGCAACATTGTCAGCAGAAGCTCTCATCATATTGATGGAATTTACGATTTGAGTTGTTTCATTCTTCTGTATCTGAATTTTTTCCGCAGTACTGCTCATGGATTCGCTGTTTGAATGTGCGTTCTCCTGAAGGGTAATGGCTGATTTACTGATATTGCTTACTGTATTTCCAAAATTTTCTATCAGAGTGTTCATTTTTTGTGCGAGATAGCCGAATTCGCTTTTTGAACGGAATTTGACCGGCACAGTCATATCACCCTCGGCAAGTGCGTTGATGGAGGTTACAATGCGTGTAAGCGGAATATTGATTACTCGGCCGACTACATAAGCAACCATTACGGCAACGAGAACACCGAAAACAATTACAACTATCAGTTTTATATAACTTGCCGTTATTATCTTATACGCACCGTTTACAGCAGCATTCATCTGCATGTTACTTTTCGATGACAGGGCGGCAATTGTTTCACTCAGAGCCATCAGCTCCTCATTTGCTTTCAGAGTCTTGTTCTTTAACGCTGTCTTCTGCCGGACAAGTTTCAGATGTTCCACCAGAACGCCTGAATCATCGGCCACGCTTACGGCGAAGTTTTTGTAGTATCTGCCGAGATCGTTTTCAAATGTGGAAAGATTTCTCTTTATTTCATCGATTTTATCCATGTATATTTTTACGGTATTTTTGTTTTTCTTTACCGTTTCTTCTATCTGAGCAAGATTTTCACTGCTCAGAGCTGAATCAGTGCTTGTTACCAGCATTCCTTTGAACGGCTCCGGAGCAAGCATCAGCTGATGCACATAGTCATCCTCTTCCTTCATTATTGCCTTAACGTTGTTGTATTCTTCCGAATACAGCGTAACAAGAGCTCTGAAAGAACTTATCTCCTTGTTCAGTTTTTTCTGCTGTTGAACCTGATCCAGGTAGTCCCTGGCAATCGTGCCTGTATATGATTCGTATTTTGCAAGATGCTCCTTGAGTGATGCCAGAAGTTCTGTGAATTTCTCTTCGTTCTCAATCAGAGGAATGAATTCATCAACTGACTGCTTGAACAGGGAGTTTTGCATCTTGTATATATCTGTAAGTTTTTCTATTTCTTCTGGATTTTTGGATGTCAGAATCTCAACAAGCGCTTTGTGAGATACGTTGATGTCCTTTTCAAGCTTTCCTGCTTTGATTACAAGAGGTGTGGTTGTTTGCGTCACCTCATTAAATGCTTCATTCAGATTGCTGAAGGCGTTGAAGCTTGAAATACCGGATATGAGCAGCATGACCATAAGAATGCCGAATCCGTAGTAGACAAGCTTTACTACAGGAATGTTTTTGAAGATTGTTGTTATTCTGAGCCGGGATTTCTTTTTGACCGGGGCTTCTTCCTTCTTTTCAGCAGCATCTTTTTTATTAGACTGAGCTTCTTTTTTGCGGTTATCTTTTACGTTATTCGTGACAGCTTCGTGTTTGGATGTTTTTTCTGCGGTGTCTTTATTCCTTTCTGTCCTGTTCAGAATTCCTCGGACAGACTGATCCTTCTTTAAGCTGCTGTCGAGACTAGGTTCCTTAGATGACTTCTCACCTGACGCTGTGCTTTCAACTTTTTTGTCAGACGGCATGGAATCATTCTGGTTTTCGTTTTTTTTATCTGATTCCTTGTTTGTGTTGTGCTTTTGTAATTCGCTAATACCGGTAATGATGCCGGTTCCTCCTGTTTTGGAATCAGCGGAGTCTGCCCTGGTGATTTTGGCATCGTTCTTCCTGCCCTTTTCAGCATCGGTATTCTGCTTTGCCTTGTTTTTCAGTCCAAGTCTTTGGGCTATTTGGACACCGTTCTTTCGGAATCCAAAGCTCATTGCTGATTTGTGCTGGCTTTTGAATCTGTTTTCCATAGTTCGACTCTTATAACATGAGTTCCTTACATTTTAATTGTTTTTTGCAGACAAATAATTGATCACTGTTTGATATTTATGCCGGCAGTGTTCTTTGATGCAAATTTAATGCATTTATCTCAAAGTAAGTCTTTTGTGACGAATTTCTCAGTTTGATTCTTTTGCTGTATAATTGACAGCGTTTAAGTCGTCCTGAAGTTTTGATAAACTTTCGTTGCCGGCAGGTGCTTGTTAAATTCCCGTGGAGATCAAGATGGCTGAAGAAACCATTTTTAGCAAAATTATTCGTCATGAAATACCGTCTGATATTGTATATCAGGATGATATGGTAACCGCATTCAGAGATATAAGTCCTAAAGCCAAGGTTCATATTCTCATCATTCCCAACAAGGTTATCCCGTCAGTTAATGAAATCGAAGAAGAAGACGAGAAGGTTATCGGGCATCTTTTTACGGTAGCCCGCAAGGTGGCTCAGATGGAGGGGATAGCACAGGATGGTTATCGTCTGATATTCAACTGCGGAAAAAACGGCGGTCAGGAGGTTCCTCATCTGCATATGCATCTTTTAGGCGGTGAGCAGCTCAGAGGTTTTGGATTCTGAGAGCTTGTGTGGTAGTTGTTGTATGAGAAGTTTATTTTGTCTATTGTTGGTTGCAGCGGTATCATTGTCAGGGTGTTCAATGCTCAGATATCAGTACAGTGATCGCGGTCGTATAGAAGCTGACAGAGCCTCATCTTCGTCTGTTGAAACGGCATCGGGAGCCAGGGTGGAGATTGTTGATTCCAGCACGGTAATGACTATTGACGGATCCGATGACAGCAAGCCTCTGATTACCGAGGACAGTCAGTTGGTTGCCGCTGCGGACTTACCTTCACAGGATTCATCTTCGGTTCAGGGCAGTGTGCCTTTGAAGTCAGATAGACAGGAAGAAGTAGCTGCTCCGGTTTCTGTTTCATCGTCAGCGGCATCATCAGTTGATCGCAATGTGATTGCTACATCCAATTCTATGATAGCCAAGTCCTACGGATCCATTCCTAACGGTTCTTTGATATATGTTGAAAAGGTTGTGTGCGATCCTCCTCTGGTGTACAAGACTGATGCTTTGACTACATCCGTGGAGAACAGTTATGCCGGATCCGGCAAATTCAAGTTGGCTTCAGCTGAAAGTGTTAAACGCCTTCGCTCCAATTTTGAATACCAAAGTGTTGCCAATAACGGCGATTGGGGAAATCTGGCAAATCTGGCGCGAAGTGAAAAATATGATTACGTATTTTACGGTGCCATAGGTGAACAGAGCGGGAAGAAGCTTTTAACATACTATCTTATCAAAGTTTCTACCGGTGAAATTGTCTGGGAGAATACCAGTAGCGTAAGTTAATGCTTCTGCATGGAAAAAAAAACAGTATATCAGGACTCGTTGTTGAAGATTTGCAGCCGGGTTCTGATTTTTTTTGCTCTCTGCAAATTCGAGTTGTAAATATCTGATTCGATAGTCAACCTAATATGCACCCGTATGCATACTAATTTTCTAATTTAAAAAAAGATAGAAACCTTTGCTGCATAAGGGTTCCCGCCTTAAATTTTTTCAATTTGCAGCGGAACACAGGCCATGTATTCGAAAAAATGCTCTGATGATTTGATTATCCCAGGGAGTGTGAGTAATCCATGATGTCCTTACCGTTGTTAACCATCTGTTTCCTTCAGATCACGGGAGGCTTGCTCACAGCATACATTTCTTTTATGTGCGTGATAAACTTTGTTGCCAATGCGTTTGGATGTCTATCATTATCCCAGGAGAGTAGATATTCTACATTTATTGCAGGAACTATTTTTTTTATTGTAACATTTGTGCTCGACGAGATATTCTTAGCTACGGATGCTGGGAAAATGGCAATTCCAAGATCTCTGTTTACAAGTTTGGCGGCATTGGAGGAGTGAGCTGTTTTAACTATAAAATGAGGTTCCTTTTTAAAATTTTTAAACCAGCTTCTTATTTCATCTTCACGCGATCGTCTTGAAGAAATTATCAGATCATTATCTATAAGTTCCTCCAGCGTAATGTATTGTTTTTTTGATTTGCCAAGGGGATTGTTTGCAGGAATAATTGCTACCCAGTTTTCAGAAAATACCTTAAAGCCATCCAGCAGATCAGAGTTGGTCGGAGTCATTGTAATTGCAAGATCTATAAGACCTGATTTCAGACGATCCGTCAAATCATCAACATTTCCGCACCATAAGTTGTACGTTACATTGGGATAGAGTTTTTTAAATGATTCTATCCATTCTGCCACGAGCGTCGGACCATTGCTGTCAACATGACCGATGTAGAGCGTGCCGCTGATGCCGTTTTGCATTTCAGATATTTCTGTTTTAGTCATATCAACCAGGGTTAAGAGCTGTTCTCCTCTTCTCTTAAAGGCTAAACCTTCAGCAGTCAACGTCAGATGTCGCTTCCCTCTTATAAACAGACTGCATCCAAGTTCATCTTCAAGTTCCATAAGAGCTCTGCTCAGCGGCGGCTGTGACAAATGCAGTTTTTCCGCTGCTCTGGTGATGTTAAGTTCTTCGGCTGCAGTCATAAAATAACGAATTTGTCTTAAATCCATAAATATCTCCTCTTCGGTTTTTATTATACCTTAAAAGTATCGTTATGTTGTTGTTATAGTATTTTATTTGTTTTTAACAGAGATCTATAATTTTTGCGAATTTTAGGAATATGAACACGGTTGTTAAAGAATATCACGAGCAGTTAATAAATATCGTGGCATTGAATATAGCGTTCAAAAAAAGATGAACATAAATTAAGTTTTACGATATTTATTTGCTTCTTTGTTCATATGACGGTGCGGATGGATGACAGAGTGTCTGTATAACCGAGTATTGCTCATCAATACCGGCAAGTATGGATGAACAAAAAAACAGTGCATGAAGGACAGAGTAGTGTGAGTACAGGTTCATCATGCTTCTGATGATTTCAGCCGGGATTACTGAGCTGCCCTGACTGCCGTAACAGGGAAGAGTTTTTACGGCGAAATATGCGGATAACAATAAACTGAACCGGTCCAGGTATGCATATAAGTCCGGGAAATACATACTTTATCGAATGATTTAATTTTAAGTTTGCTCTTACATGTGCAATGGAGTTTTACAACATGTCTGTATACGAACAAGATTATTACGAAGCCAAGCATGAAGCATTAGCAACTGAGCACGATGCATGTGGTATTGGAATGGTTGTCAACATGGATGGCAGGAGAGAGTACCGAACTCTTGATGATGCGCTGTCTATTGTGGAAAAGCTTGAGCATAGAGCCGGTAAGGATGCTGCCGGAGAGGTTGGTGACGGAGTTGGTATTTTATTGCAGGTGTCCCACGGTTTCTTCAAAAAAGCCGCCGCCGATTCTGGAATCAGTTTAGGAGATGCCGGAGATTACGGCGTAGGAATGTTTTTCCTTCCCCAGGATTTGAGAAAAAGGACATTCGCAAAGAGACTTTTTCAGGTAAATTGTGAAAAAAACGGACTGAAAATTCTGGGCTGGAGAGATGTGCCGACAAATCCGGCAATTCTTGGTAAAAAGGCTCTGGACTGCATGCCGTATATTGCACAGTGTTTCATTGAAAGACCTGCGGATTGTTCAAAAGGCATTGATTTTGATCGTAAGCTTTACGTATGCAGACGTGAATTTGAACAAAGTGCAGATGACACATACATCAATTCACTGTCCTCCAGAACAATAGTCTACAAGGGCATGTTTTTGGTAGGTCAGCTGCGCCGTTTCTATACTGATTTGCAAAGCAGAGATTATGAAACGTCCATTGCCATGGTGCATTCCCGCTTTTCTACCAATACAACTCCATCATGGGAAAGAGCTCATCCGTACCGTCTTATAGCTCATAACGGAGAGATAAATACGATACGCGGAAATCATGATCGCATGCTTGCGCGTGAGGAAACTCTTCACACTCCATGGCTGGATGAATATGCTGACAAGACATTTCCTGTAATCCACGCTTCTGGTTCAGATTCAGCCATGCTGGATAATACACTTGAATTTTTTATGATGAACGGTGTACCTCTCCCTTTGGCGGTTATGATGATGATCCCCGAGCCATGGAAGAATGATACCTACATGGAGCAGGAGAAAAAGGATTTTTATCACTACTATGCAACCATGATGGAACCTTGGGACGGACCTGCGGCTATTTTATTTACCGACGGTGAAATTGCAGGTGCCACACTGGATCGCAACGGCCTGCGCCCTTCAAGATATTACATTACTGACGATAACCGCCTGATTTTATCCTCTGAGGTCGGTGTGCTTGATATAGATCCATCGCATATTGTCAAGAAATCACGTTTGCAGCCGGGTAAAATTCTGCTGATTGATACCAGCAAAGGCCGTCTGATTTTAGACGAAGAATGTAAAGAGTTATATTCTAAAAAATATCCGTACGGTGAATGGCTTTCTTTAAATCTGCTTCAATTATCTGAACTTAAAATCCCGAATAAAAAGATTCCGACCCACAGTCAGGAAATGAGGGATCGTTTATACAGAGTATTCGGTTATACGTATGAAGATGTAAAAGAACAGATCCTGCCGATGGCCTCTAATGCGACTGAAGCTACAGCTTCTATGGGACATGATATTCCTTTGGCGGTATTATCTGAAAAACATCAGCTGCTGTTTTCATACTTCAAGCAGCTGTTTGCCCAGGTTACCAATCCGCCGATTGATTCAATCCGTGAAGAATTGGTCACCGACACATCAGTTTATGTTGGTTCGGACGGAAATCTTCTGGAACCGTGCGGTGAAAATTGCAGGGTTCTGCAAATCAACAATCCTATTCTGACAGGCGTTGATTTACTTAAAATCAAATCTCTGGATCAGGAAGGCTTTAAGAGCGGCGTCGTATCCATTCTCTACTATAAGAACACTTCTTTGGAAAAGGCTATTTCTCAGCTTATTGTTAATGTTGATCGTCTGTGCAGCAAGGGCGTTAATATCGTGATCCTTTCTGACAGAGGAGTTGATGAAAACCATGTTCCTATTCCGTCGCTGCTTGCCGTTTCCGCTACAGAGCAGCATCTGGTAGAAACCAAGAAGCGGACAGCAGTCTCTATAGTTTTAGAAAGCGGTGAACCTAGAGATGTTCATCAGATGGCAACTCTGCTTGGTTTTGGCGCAAGAGCCATAAATCCTTATCTTGCCCATGAATGCATAGCAGAACTTATAGACAAGGCAATTTTAGACAAGGATTATCACACCGCTATTGCGGATTACAACTCCGCGGTGCTGCACGGCATTGTCAAGACCGCCGCCAAGATGGGTATTTCAACATTACAGTCATACCAGTCAGCCAAGATTTTTGAGGCAGTGGGAATTTCAAAGAACGTTATTGACAAATACTTTACGGGCATAACAAGCAGAGTGGGCGGAATAGATCTGGATGAAATTTCCGAGGGCATTCTTTTCCGTCATGATCGTGCTTTTGATCCTATGGGTCTTGCAGTCGACACCAGTCTTGACAGTACTGGATTCCATGGTCTCAGAAGCGGAGTTGATAAGGAGGATCATCTCTATAACCCTCAAACAATTATTGCGCTGCAGAGTGCAGTCAGGGCTGGAAGCTATGAGATGTTCAAAAATTATTCAGCCATTGTGGACAATGAAAAGCCTCATACCCTGAGAGGATTAATAGATTTTGTCAAGGTTGATAATCCTATCCCTCTCGAAGAGGTTGAACCGGTTTCCGAGATTGTCAAACGCTTTAAGACGGGTGCCATGTCGTATGGTTCAATCTCCAAGGAGGCTCATGAAACTCTGGCTGTTGCCATGAACCGTCTGGGCGGTAAATCAAATACTGGTGAAGGCGGTGAGGATCCTGCCCGTTTCGGAACCGAAAAGAACAGCAAGATTAAGCAGGTGGCATCCGGCAGATTCGGAGTAACAAGCGAATACTTAAATAATGCTGAAGAAATCCAGATCAAAATGGCTCAGGGAGCAAAACCAGGAGAGGGCGGTCATCTTCCAGGAAAGAAAGTCTATCCGTGGATTGCTGAAAGACGATATTCAACTCCAGGTGTTTCATTGATATCTCCTCCTCCTCATCATGACATTTATTCAATTGAGGATTTGGCTCAGTTGATTTATGACCTGAAGAATGCCAATAGAAAAGCAAGAATTTCGGTCAAGCTGGTATCGGAATCCGGCGTGGGAACTATTGCCTGCGGAGTTGCAAAAGCCGGTGCACAGGTAATTTTAATATCAGGCTACGATGGAGGTACCGGTGCCGCTCCGGCAAGTTCGATTCATAATGCAGGACTGCCGTGGGAATTAGGACTGGTTGAAGCTCATCATTCTCTTATAGAAAACGGCCTCAGAGGCAGGGTTGTTATTGAGGCGGACGGCAAGCTTATGAGCGGCAGAGATGTGGCAATAGCTGCACTTTTGGGTGCTGAAGAGTTTGGATTTGCCACTGCTCCTTTAGTGTCCATGGGCTGCATGATGATGAGAGTCTGCAATAAAGACACATGTCCTGTCGGTATAGCCTGCCAGAATGAAACTCTTAGAAAGCGCTTCAGCGGCAAGCCTGAGCATGTAATGAACTTTATGCTTTTCATTGCCGAGGAGCTGCGCGAAATCATGGCTTCACTTGGAATCAGAACAGTGGAGGAAATGGTGGGAAGAAGTGATTTGCTCAAGGTTAAAGAGAAGCAGATCACAAAGCGTGCAGAGATGGTAAATATGAATCTTATTTTAGATCAGTCCTTTGCCCATGCAGAAGAAAGCCATTTCATAGCAGAAGAAGCCTATGATTTTAAACTTGAAAATACCATCGACGAGAGTCTCTTCCTGCCAAAATTCAATAAATGGAACGGTAAGGGCAAATTGACTTTAGATGATGTGCAGATTTCAAGCACAAACCGAAGTGTGGGAACCATACTGGGCTCCTGCATAACTGAAAAATACGGATCGTCACTTGATGACGACAGTGTTCAAATCTCTTTAAACGGAGGCGGCGGCCAGAGCTTTGGAGCATTCATACCAAAGGGTCTTACTTTAAAACTCACCGGAGATGCAAATGACGGTTTCGGTAAGGGACTCTCGGGAGGAAAGCTGGTTGTAATTCCTTCCGGAAATGCATCATATGAAGCTTCAGAGAATGTAATTATCGGAAATGTCGCCCTGTACGGTGCAACATCGGGATCTGCCTATATCAACGGTATTGCAGGTGAAAGGTTTATGGTAAGAAATTCAGGAGCAACGGCTGTATGCGAAGGCTGCGGAGATCACGGACTTGAGTATATGACCGGCGGAAGAGCAGTGATCCTGGGTGAAGTCGGTAAAAATTTTGCCGCAGGCATGAGCGGAGGAATTGCCTACGTTCTGGATCAGAATCACAGTCTCTACATGAGAACCAACAAATCTTTAATTGAGATGACAGAGCTGAAGGATCCTGACAGAAAGGAGCTCAAAGAGATTCTGACGGATTATGAAAAGAGTACTAAGTCCAAAAGAGCGGCGGAGATTTTAAGTGATTTTGAATCCTGGGTTCCCCTGTTTAAAAAGATTATTCCTCTTGATTATAAGAACATGCTTACTTTAATCGGCAAGTATGAAGAGCAGGGAATACGTCATGATCAGGCGGTTTATGAAGCTTTTAAGGATGTGGCATCAGGATCCTCGGACGCTGCAATTCGACAGTTAAAGAATGCATAGGTAAGGAATACGGAAAGGTAAAAGTATATGGGTAAGGCTACAGGTTTTCTCGAATTTGATCGTTGCGAGGATGCATGGATCCCAGCAAAAGACAGAATTAAGAATTTTAACGAGTTTCATGTACATCTGAACGAAGAATCCAGAAAGTGTCAGGCCGGCAGGTGTATGGCATGCGGCGTACCGATGTGCCAGTCAGCTCTGCGCCTGAAGGGAATGGTAACAGGATGTCCGCTTCACAACCTTGTACCTGAATGGAATGACGAGATATACAGCGGACATTATGAACATGCACTGTCCAGACTTTTAAAGACCAGTAATTTTCCGGAATTTACCGGCCGCGTCTGTCCGGCACTTTGTGAAAAGGCCTGTATCAACGGTATGCATGGAGCTCCTGTCACGATACATGACAATGAACTGTTCCTGATCGAAAAGGGGTTTGCGGAAGGATGGATAAAACCGCGCATACCGTCTCTCAGAAGCGGCAAGAAGGTTGCTGTCGTCGGTTCCGGTCCTGCCGGACTTGCTGTAGCCGATCAGCTTAACCGCCGCGGTCACAGTGTTACGGTATTTGAAAGAGAAGCTCAGATTGGAGGTCTTTTAATGTACGGCATTCCAAACATGAAGCTTGACAAGAAGGTGATAGAGCGCCGCCGCAGACTCATGGAGGCCGAGGGTGTGATATTTAAGACCAACTGCGATATCGGCAGAGATGTTTCCTTTGCAGATTTACAGGAAAGGTATGATGCGGTTGCTCTTTGCTGCGGCGCCAAGAAGCCTAGAGATTTGAATCTTGCAAACCGTGACAGCTGCCGTGATATCCATTTTGCAGTCGATTTTCTCAAATCCGCCACATGTGATCTGATGAACGGTGTTGAGCAGTGGTCAATAAGTGCCAAGGATTTGAATGTGGTGATTGTCGGAGGCGGTGATACAGGTAATGACTGCCTTGGAACATGCATCAGACAGGGTGCCAAGAGCGTTGTCCAGCTTGAAATGATGCCAAAACCGCCGGTTGAAAGAGCTGCAGACAATCCATGGCCTGAGTGGCCGAAGGTCCTCAAGACTGATTATGGTCAGCAGGAGGCGATAGAGGTATTTGGATCTGATCCGCGTGTTTATGAAACAACAGTAAAGGAACTTGTACTTGATTCGGGAAGACTGAAGGCTGTTAAAACGGTTCGGGTTAAGTTTGAAAATCATAATTTGGTTGAAGTTGAGGATACTGTAGAGCAAATCCCGTGTGATCTGTTAATTATCGCGGCAGGTTTTTTAGGCTGTGAGGATTACATTATCAGCGACAGCAGGGTTCAGTTTACCAAGCGAAACACTGTTGATACAGCTGAGGGCTCATATGAAACTTCAAAACCGGGAGTATTTACGGCTGGTGATATGCACCGAGGACAATCACTTGTTGTGTGGGCTATAGCAGAAGGCCGTCACTGCGCAGCTCAGATTGATGAGTATTTAATGGGGTATACCTCATTAACATAAATAATTTTTAGATGATTTAGTTATAAATTCTTGAAAGTCAACATTAAGGGGTCAATTATGACAAAATGCACTGTTCCCGAATATTTCGGCTGTATGGTATTTGATGATCGGATTATGCGATCTGTTTTATCCAGTGAAGTTTATTCATCACTGAGAAAAACTATAGAAGTAGGCGCAAAATTAGAGGTTGGTTTGGCCGATTCTGTTGCAAAGGCAATGCGCGACTGGGCTATAGAAAAAGGTGCAACCCACTTTACACACTGGTTTCAGCCTCTTACTGGCGTGACAGCTGAAAAACATGATTCATTTATTGAACCGTCTCCGGATGGCGGTGTGATTATGGAATTTTCGGGAAAGGAATTAATCCAGGGTGAACCTGACGCCTCATCTTTTCCAACCGGCGGAATAAGAGCGACATTTGAGGCCAGAGGCTACACCACATGGGATCCTACCTCTTATGCATTCATTAAGGATCACACTCTTTGCATTCCTACTGCGTTTTGCTCCTACGGAGGCGAGGCTTTAGATAAAAAGACTCCTCTTCTGCGCTCAATGGAGGCGCTTAACCGCCAGGCTTTACGAGTTTTAAGATTATTCGGCAATGATCAGGTTAAGCATGTTCACACCTCGGTCGGTCCCGAGCAGGAATATTTCCTCATTTCAAAGGAAATGTACGATAAGAGACCTGACCTGAAGTATACGGGAAGAACTCTTTTTGGAGCAAAACCGCCAAAGGGTCAGGAGATGGATGATCATTACTTCGGCGTAATCAAGCCGAAGGTAAAGGAGTTTATGACTGAGCTTAATGAAGAGCTCTGGAAACTCGGAATACTGGCGAAAACCGAACATAACGAGGTGTCTCCTGCGCAGCACGAGCTTGCTCCGATATATTCAACCACCAATCTTGCTTCCGATCAGAATCAGCTGATGATGGAGATTATGCAGAAGGTTGCCGCCCGTCATGGTCTGGTATGTCTGCTGCATGAAAAGCCGTTTGCAGGTGTAAACGGAAGCGGCAAGCATAACAACTGGTCTATCTCTACTGATACCGGTTTTAATCTGCTGTCACCTGGTGATACCCCGGCTGAAAACGCGCAGTTTCTGCTGTTCCTCTGTGCTGTAATCAAGGCGGTTGACGATTATCAGGATCTGCTCAGACTTTCTGTTGCTACCGCGGGTAATGATCACAGACTGGGAGCAAACGAGGCACCGCCTGCAATTATTTCAATTTTCCTTGGTGATGAGCTTACAGGCATTCTTGAAGCCATTGAGTCTGATACTCCGTATCACGACAAGGAGAAGAAGCTTATCAAGCTTGGAGTTGATGTGCTGCCAAGATTTGCCCGTGATACAACTGACAGAAACCGCACCTCGCCGTTTGCGTTTACCGGCAACAAGTTCGAATTCAGAAGCCTGGGTTCTTCAAACAGCATTGCCTGTGCGAACATGATGCTCAACAGCGCCGTGGCTGAATCTCTCAGAATATATGCTGACAGGCTGGAAAAAGCTGAAGATTTTGAAAAGGCTCTTCATGAGATGATTAAAAAGACCATTCATGATCATAAGAGAATCATATTCAACGGCAACGGCTATGACGCAGCATGGGTCAAGGAGGCAACTGAAGTAAGAAAGCTTTTGAATTATCCGACAACTCCTGATTGCATGCCTCATCTGCTGGATGAGAAGAATGTGAAGATGCTTACGTCGCACAATGTGTTCAACGAAGCAGAACTTCATTCAAGATGCGAGATTATGCTGGATAACTACTGCAAGCAGGTCTGGATTGAAGTAAATACGGAGCTGTTAATGGCTCGCCGTATGATTCTGCCGGCAATTATGGACTATGCGGACAAACTTTCAGGAGCTGTTGCGAAAAAACGGGCTGTCAATGGAACCCTGAAGTGCAACTATGAAACATCTATTGTAGAGATACTTTCTTCTCTTGCCGATCAGATTTATCAAAAGGCGGAGGAGCTGGAGCAAACCGCTGAAAAAATTAACGGCACTGAAGACATCATTACAGAAAGCCAGCGGATCCGTGATGAAATTCTTCCTAGAATGCAGGATCTACGCAGTTTGGCAGATAAGGCTGAGATGTACGTCTCAAGAGAATACTGGCCATTACCGTCCTATGGTGAACTTCTGTTTTCTGTAAAATAAATTCTTTTTTAGAAAAATGTCGGGAATTTGACAGCAGTCGAATTCCCATATTTTGAGGATTGTATATGTGTTGTATATTTTCAGTTTGTGGTCCGTCAGCAGATCTTGAAGTACTAAAAAGCGCAATGCTGAAAAGCACTTCAAGAGGTCCGGATGATTCCAGAGTCATGGAAGTCGGTGATGGCTTAATGGGATTTCAGCGGCTTTCCATAATGGGATTAACTCCTGACGGAATGCAGCCCTTCGAGCTGAACGGAGATTATTGCGCGTGTAACGGCGAAATCTATCAGTTTGAAAAAATCAAAAGCGAGCTGAAGCAGCGCGGCTATGAATTTGTAAGCGGCAGCGACTGTGAAGTGCTTTTACCGATGTACAAAGAGTATGGCACAAAAATGTTCGAAAGGCTTGATGCCGAGTTTGCCTGTGTCATTTATGATCATTCCTGCGGCAAATGGATTGCGGCCCGTGATCCTATCGGGATTAGACCTTTATATTACGGATATACAAAAGCCAATGACATAGTATTTGCCAGTGAGCCGAAGTGCCTGACAGATCTGGTGGAAGGAAAAATTTTACCTTTCCCTCCTGGGCATTATTATGAAAATGGTGAATTTATCAGTTACTGTGATATTGCCAGACCGGATGAAAAACTGCGTGATCAGTCACTGGAAACCGTATGCACAAAAATCAGAGAACTGCTTATTGCCGGTGTTGAAAAGCGCCTCAGATCAGATGCAAAGGTCGGCTTTTTGCTTTCCGGCGGTCTGGATTCCTCCCTGGTTTGCAGTATAGCTGCAAGAAAGAGCGAACTTCCGATTAAGACATTTGCAATCGGTATGAGAGAGGATGCAATTGATCTCAAGTACGCAAAACAGACAGCCGAGTACTTAAATGCAGATCATACAGAAATTATTATTACCAGAGATGATGTGATAAATTCACTTGAACATGTGATTTACACTCTCGGCACCTTCGATATTACAACCGTTCGCGCCAGCATGGGCATGTATCTTCTCTGCAAGGCGATTCATGAAACAACAGATTTAAGAGTAATCCTGACAGGAGAAGTTTCTGATGAGCTCTTCGGTTACAAATACACCGATTTTGCTCCATCTGCCGCTGAATTTCAAAAAGAGGCGGAGAAGCGTGTTCGTGAACTGCATATGTATGATGTTCTGCGTGCGGACAGATGCATTTCATCAAATTCTTTAGAGGCGCGCGTTCCTTTTGGAGACCTTGATTTTGTGCATTATGTGATGTCTATTGATCCGGAAATGAAGCGCAATCATTACAACAAGGGAAAGTATCTTCTGCGTCATGCTTTTGAAGGGTTTGATTATCTTCCTCCTGAAATTTTGTGGAGAGAAAAGGCTGCGTTTTCCGATGCTGTAGGCCACTCGATGGTTGATCATTTAAAGGCTTACGCGGAGGAGCAGTATGATGATGCGGAGTATGAGAAAAAGCGCAGCAGGTATGCTCATGCAATGCCTTTTACCAAGGAATCACTGCTGTATCGGGATATTTTTGAAAAATATTACCCTGGTCAGTCGCAAATGATAAAGGACTTCTGGATGCCTAATAAAGAATGGGAGGGATGCAATGTGAACGATCCTTCCGCCAGAGTGCTGTCTAACTACGGAAATAGCGGCAAGTGACAGTTTGAGCCTCTTCAGACGAACATTATAGTTAGGCGTAAGAGAAGTCTGCAGTAAATAAAGGCTGATTCGTCCGCATGACTGTTAACTGCCGAAGGCCTTTTTATACGGATGCGGGGTTTGGGAGCATACATACCCCGGGCCTGACAGTCATGAATTTCCGGATGCAAAAGTCAGCGCGCCGTGCTGACGGTCAGCCAGCCAGAATGAGTATGCCCGGGGACTGTCATTCGTCCGGAAAACGGTGCAGAAAGCGATAACGGGCAGATAAGTATCATACATACACTTTGCTGCCTTCGCAGAGAGTTATTCTGCCGCATCAGTTCTGCGGAGATTTTGTGCAGATTCCGAAAACATTCCGGATGAGTACGGTTTTATAGAACTCTCCCGATCAGAGGGCGGTAAGAGACAGTTCTTGGTTAAAGTAACAGAAACATAAGCATTCGGAAGTGATTTGAAGTCATCATGCTTTGAATAACAGAACTTTCAGACGTGCGAGAAATGACTTCAGAGTCACTGTCAGATAAGAGATAACTAATATGAAATTTACAAAAATGCAGGGTTGCGGAAACGATTACGTTTATATAAACGGTTCGGAGGTAAATTTTTCTCAGGAAAAAAAGACCGAAATCGCGAAGAAACTGTCGGACAGACATTTTGGAATCGGCGGTGACGGAGTGATTTTTATCAATCCTTCCGACCAGGCTGATTTTGAAATGGAAATGTACAATGCAGATGGAAGCCGGGGGGAAATGTGCGGCAACGGGATACGCTGTGTGGCTGTATATGTCTACTGCAAAGGATTAACCGATAAAAGAGAGTTTTGCATTATTTCCGCCGGAAAGATAAAAAAAATCTGGCTTGATGTGGATGAGCAGAGCCCGACAAGGAAAGTAAACAGCGTTCGGGTTGACATGGGGCAGCCTGTTCTTGAATCAGAGAACATCCCCGTTCTGAGTGAAAAAAAGACGGTTGTCAATGAACCTATCGAAATAGAAGGCATTGTTTATTTCCATACGTGTGTGTCGATGGGAAATCCTCACGCTGTCGTTTATGTTGATGATGTGGATAATTTTCCATTGGAAAGACTGGGCAGATATTTTGAAAACCATCCTTCTTTTCCAAAACGGGTTAATACAGAGTTTATTCAGATTATAGATCGTCAAAATGTAAAAATGCGGGTATGGGAGCGCGGAACCGGTGAAACATTTGCGTGCGGTACCGGCGCCTGTGCAACAGCAGTTGCCGGTGTCTTAAATAATTTAACTGACCATGAAATAACTGTTCATTTGCTGGGCGGTGACTTAAAAATTAAATGGGAAGGTCTGGATTATCCTGTGTATATGACCGGAGCAGCTGAATTTGTCTTTGAAGGTGAGATAGCGGTGTAATTGTCTGGAAATAATTGGTGGTATTAAAATGGCAACGATAAATGAAAACTATTTAAATTTACAGGGATCCTATCTTTTTCAAACAGTTGCACGTAAAGTACGTGAATTTGAAGCCGGTAATCCCGGTGTAAAACTTATAAAGCTCGGCATAGGCGATGTTACCCAGCCTATTGCTCCGGCAATATTAGAAGCCCTGCACAAAGCTGTAGATGAAATGGGAAATGCAGATACATTTCATGGTTATGCTCCGGATCTCGGTTATGAATTTCTAAGAACAGCGATAGTCGAAAACGAGTATAAAAAAAGAGGAATCAATATTGAGCCTGACGAAATTTTTATCTCCGACGGCACAAAAAGTGACTGTTCCAATATACAGGAGATTTTCGATCAGAATAATTTAGTGGCGGTCTGTGATCCGGTTTATCCTGTATATGTTGATTCAAATGTAATGGCGGGACGGTCAGGGGATTTTAATGAGGAAAACAGGCTCTACAGCAAACTTATATATATGCCGTGCACGGAGGCAAACGGATTTATACCGGATTTTCCAAAGGTTAAGCCGGATCTGATCTATCTTTGTTTTCCTAATAATCCAACAGGTGTTGCAATAACAAGAGACAGACTGCAGGAATGGGTTGATTATGCATTAAAAAACCGGGCTGTCATTTTGTATGATGCCGCCTATGAAGCTTATATAAATGACGATAACCTTCCGCACAGCATCTATGAATGCAGCGGAGCGGAGTACTGCGCCATAGAATTCAGATCATTTTCTAAAAATGCGGGATTTACAGGCCTGAGACTGGGCTATACCGTCATATCCAAAAAACTTAAGTTGTACGATAAGTCTGTTCATGCCATGTGGTCAAGAAGACACGGCACAAAATATAATGGTGCTCCGTATATTGTTCAAAGAGCAGGTGAGGCTGTTTATTCATCAGAGGGTGCGAAGCAGATAAAAGCACAGATTGCTACCTATATGAATAATGCTCTGTATCTTAAAACGGCTCTTGGTGATGCCGGATATACCGTTTTCGGCGGCGAAAATGCACCTTATATCTGGTTAAAAACACCTCATGGATTATCGAGCTGGGAATTCTTTGATCTGCTTCTTAACAGGACCGGAATAGTCGGTACTCCAGGTTCTGGTTTCGGTCCAAACGGGGAGGGATTTTTCAGACTCACGGCTTTTGGTACTTACGAGAAAAGCGTGGAGGCGATCGAGAGAATTAAAGGTCTTTAAATCGGATCTTACTGACTCATTTTCTGATTTTTTTTGTGATCACTTCTTTTTTAACATACTTCTGTCCGCAGGTACCGGTACTTTGCGGAGGAGGTATGTGTCATTAAGGATAAAATCCGGCCCTGTTTCTGCTGATCAGATATGCGGATCGTCTGTCTTTGATATAAAAGACAATCATGTTAAAATTGCGACAAATAGCTTGTCTTTTTTATGTTATCTGGCTGTTTTCCGGTGTCCGGGTATTTTGCGTTCGTAAAGTCAATTCCGATGATTTTGGTATTCAGATTGCCTGGTCTGTCATAATGCTTTTCCCGTGCGGGATATTTTAATTAGAGATTTTTTTATGATTATTACACCTAAGGTACGCGGTTTTATCTGTACTACAACTCATCCAGAAGGTTGTTTTTCTAATGTCAGAAAGCAGATCGATGTAATTAAACGTGACGGACCGATAGATAACGGTCCTAAAAAGGTTTTGGTCATAGGTGCATCGACGGGGTACGGTCTCGCCTCACGAATTGCCGCCGCCTTCGGATCCGGCGCGGCTACTGTCGGTGTGTTTTATGAAAAGCCCGGAACAGATAAGAAACCGGGTACAGCCGGCTGGTACAATACTGCAGCTTTTGACAGGTACGCCAGAGACGCAGGACTTTATGTAAAGAATGTTAACGGTGATGCATTTTCTGATGAATGTCGCAGGCAGGTTATAGATATTATCAAGCAGGATCTGGGTAAAGTCGATCTGGTGGTGTATTCACTTGCGGCACCTGTCAGAAAAATGCCCGGTACCGGTGAAGTTGTGAGATCATCCCTTAAACCGATCGGTCAGGTATACACGACAAAGGCTGTTGATTTGAACAAGGATACGATTATAGAGGCATCTGTCGAGCCAGCTTCAGAAGACGAAATAGCCAACACGGTAAAGGTAATGGGCGGTCAGGACTGGGAACTGTGGATTAAGGCCCTGAGTGATGCAGGTGTTCTGGCTGACGGCGTCAAGACGCTGGCATACAGCTACATCGGAACCGATCTTACCTGGCCTATATACTGGCACGGAACTCTCGGCAAGGCTAAAGAGGATCTTGATCGTGCTGCAAGAAGCAATGATAAGGTTCTTGCAGCGGTAAACGGCAAGGCCTACGTTGCTGTGATGAAATCTGTTATAACACAGGCTTCGTCTGCTATTCCTGTTATGCCGCTTTATGTTTCCATGGTGTTCAAGATCATGCGTGAAAAGGGTCTTCACGAAGTTCCTATTGATCAGCTTGATCGCCTGTTCCGCACCAAGCTTACGGGGCGAAATATAGAGACTGATTCTGATGGACGCATCAGAATGGATGACTGGGAGCTCAGAGATGATGTTCAGCAGTGCTGCCGTGATTTATGGCCGCAGGTTACCACCGAGAATCTGAACGAACTTACAGACTACAGGCAGTATAAGGAGGAGTTCCTGAATCTCTTCGGATTTGGATGTGACGATGTTGATTATTCAGCTGATGTTAATCCTGATGTTCAGTTTGAGGTAGTCGACATCAAGTAATGATATTGTACTGATGTATGCGAAAAGGGGGTTCACCGGTGAACCCCCTTTGTATTTTCAGTATCCCGGAGGCGGCAGATCTCAGTGCCTGGGCCTCTTTGTTTTCTGTTTGGGTTTTCTGCTAGTATTTGTTGGCTTCTGCCGCAAACATTTCAGCTTTGGCCACAGCAGACAGAGTAGATCCTTCCCTCAGCTGATCATTGACTATGCATATAGCCCGATAAATTTTATATCCGTGATACAGGATCATAATCAGGTAGGTGCACAGAAAAGCTGGAAAGATTATTACTACTTCAAGAAGTTTTGTCTCAAGCATTTTTACCGGACTCATATCTGTCAGATAGTACAGGATGTGATCCGCGGATTTCATGACACCCTGCTTCATGGCGTAGAATATTACCAGTACAGCCAGGCACAGAAGCACAGACTCGATGCATGAATCCAGCTGGTTTCTTGCCAGCTGGTGGATGTTTTTCCTGTTGATCTGATAGATAAGAAATAAAAGATATACGATGTTCAGAGTATACAGAGTCAGTTCAAACGGATTGACAATTTTTGAAAATGCGAGAATATCTTGAAGATAAAAGATGATGGCAAACACCCACAGAATGATTACTGCCGTGTTGACAATAACATGGAACAGGGACAGATATTTCAGCTCTATCAGGAGTTTTGTTGAATTAACTTTTTTGCCGTCGTCATCCATATCTGCCTTCCGCTCTTTTTAAGCCTCGTCATTTTTGATCATGTTTTCATCGCCGCATCTGGCAGGAGGTGCCGAATCTTTTCTGATCATGTTTACAACGCGGCACATTCTGTACAGCAGCCAGATAAAAGGAAGAGTGCTCAGAAAACAGAGTGCATACATTGAATATATGTACCATGACGGGTAAACAACCATTTTTTCCATTATAGACTGCATCAGACTTATCAGAAAATCTGAATCATACGGACCTACCAGCGTGAACATATGTCCGTTGCCGAAGTAGCATGAACAGCTGTTGAGTACATACTGGGTTGCATTTGTTACATCAAGATCCGTAATTGCTCCGATAGAATCCTGGCATTTTTCAACCATAGCTCCGTCTATCTTGTTTCCGAGAGTTGTCTTGAGCATCATAAATCCTGCAAACGGCAGAGTGACAATCGTTACAAGTATGAGCAGTGCACCGATAAAAACTGATCTTATATAGTATGAGGCCTGTCTCTCCCCCGTGTTGCCGTGATTGACTATGTATTCAGATTTTGATTTTCTGTACATAACCCAGAGAGCAAAAAGAATATTGCATATTCCTGCCGTAAAGATTACGGAGATTGTGTTTAGAGACATATTGAACAGGGCATAAAGATAAAGTGTTATGTTCACAATATCAAAAATTGCAAATGACATCAGCAGTATGTCTTTTTTTCTGAAGTTTCCGGCACTCATGATATGTCCTCAACTGTGATATTTTTCGCAGGCTTCCATTGTGTTTTCAATCAGACTGGCTACAGTCATCGGTCCCACCCCTCCGGGAACCGGTGTTATATAGGCGGCTCTCTGTGACGCTGTTTCGAATTCGATATCACCGCACAGTTTGCCGTTTTCCAGTCTGTTGATGCCCACGTCAATGACTATGGCACCTTCCTTGATCCATGAGCCTGGTATGAAATTAGGCTTGCCTATGGCTACTACAAGAATATCGGCCTGTTCTATGAATGACTGAAGATTTATTGTGAATCTGTGAGTTGTAATGGTTGTGCAGCCGGCCAGCAGAAATTCCAGTGTCATAGGCCTTCCCACAATGTTTGAGGCTCCTACCACAACTGCATTCTTACCTTTCAGATCCGTAAATCCGGCCTCCCTGATCAGAGTCATGATTCCCTTCGGTGTGCACGAGCGCAGAGCAGGTATTCTCTGAGCAAGTCTTCCCACATTGTACGGGTGGAAACCGTCAACATCCTTGTCAGGTCTTATTCGTTCTATAACCTTTGTTGAATCTATATGCTTAGGAAGAGGCAGCTGTACCAGAATGCCGTCAAGGGTTTCGTTCCGGTTGAGACTGTCTATCTGTTCAAGAAGCTCGTTTTCAGTGATGCTTTCCGGAAAATTATATGCTTTTGATACAAACCCAACCTCTTCGCAGGCTTTTCTTTTTGAACCGACATAGATTTTGGAAGCCGGATTTTCACCAACAAGGATTACTGCCAGACCGGGAGCTCTTTTTCCTTCTGCTATTCTGGCTGCAACCTTTTCTTTTATCTGATTTCTGATCTTCTGTGCACATGCTTTACCGTCAATTATTTTTGCTGGCATTTAATAGCTCCATGATTGCTCTATATGAGATTAATACAGATTTTTTCGTATTTTCTCATTTTTATGCGTTTAAAGGTATGTTTTTTTGAATAAGATGTGTTTTTACCTGATCTGTCCCTCAAAAACTGTATCAATAATGAGCAGTCGGCGTATCCGGTACCTGTGCAGTTTTTAAACCTGCGGCATTGCCTGACAGACTGTGTATGAGACTTGGTCCGAACCTTTGACACTTTTTGTTAATCAGCTGTCTGAATGTTTTGGTAAAATTCCGTTAGATGCAGAGTATGTATAAAGCAGATCCGAAACTTCTTAATCTGACATAATGCAGTTTAGACTATGAATAACAATATTGAATATTCCAGCAGCGCTCTCAGCGGATTAAAAAACTCCGGAGACAGAAGGGTTTTCTCCGCCATAAAAACAACCTGGTCTACGGTTTTTCTTATCTGCTCAACCGTGCTTTTTCTCAGTGCGGTGATTTGGGCGGTTTACGGACGGATTACCGTAAGTATAACGGGAAACGGTATAACGCTGCTTTCAGGCGGAGTAAGTTCTGTATCAGCTCCGGCAAAGGGGGTGATTACAAACATAAATGTTGATCAGGGGGCGCAGGTTCTGGCCAATCAGGTTATCGGTCAGATATACAGTACCGATACAGATTATCAGTACACGCAGCAGCGGATCAGACTGGAGGGGGAACTGAAGAAGCTGTATCAGAAGCGCAGGATGCAGGAGAATTCTCCGTCAGCCGTGAAACTTATTGACGCAGATATCGCCATTCTCAGCGAGGAACTGGAATCAATAAGGAGACATGGTGATGAAAGCATGTATATAAGATCAAAGACATCGGGAACAGTAATAGAACTGCTGAAGGACAGCGGTTCATTTGTCAGCCAGGGTGATAAAATCGCGCTTGTCGCTTCGGATCTGAAAAAAGGAATCTATCTTGTCGCCTATATTCCGGCCAAAAACGGAAAAAGAATCAAAAACGGAATGCGGGCCTTTTTTTCACCGAGTGTCGCACCAGCAAACCGTTACGGTTATATCAGGGCAGTGGTAAGGGATGTCAGTGACGCTCCGATAAACAGGGAAACAATACTCAGAGAGCTGCTTAACGGCACTCTGACTGATATGCTTGCGGGAGATGAGGCTATGATACGTGTTGTAATAGATCTTATGCCTGATGAAAATACACCGAGCGGCTACTCATGGACCGGCAGCCATGAATATGAACACAAGATTACTAACGGCATATACGGCACTGTAATAATCAATGTGGAGAACAGATCGCCTATTTCATACGTTATTCCGGGTATCAGGTATATGTTTGCAGGAAGTTCGGACGGCTCGTATGAATAGTTTTTTCTCCGGCTCGCGGTTTAAAACTCCGTATGTTCAGCAGATGGAATCAGCAGAGTGCGGAGCAGCAAGCCTTGCCATGATTCTTGGATACTACGGCCGGTTCGAGTCTCTTGAAACTCTCAGAGATGACTGCGGGGTAACGCGTAACGGCATCAAGGCATCATATATTCTCAGGGCTGCCCGCAAATACGGCCTGAAGGCAAGCGGTTATCAGATATCATGCAGCGACCTGTTTCAATTTCGCCGTCCTCTGATTATATTCTGGAATTTTGAACATTATCTTGTGTATGAGGGATGCAGTCCGGATCACAGCAGAATATATCTTAATGATCCGGCTGAAGGCCATCGTATAGTGGATCTTGCAACATTTGAAAATTCATATACCGGGGTTGCGCTTGATTTTGAACCCGGGAAAGATTTCCAAACGAAAAAAAGAAACGACGGAATTTTCCCTACTTTTAAGAGAATTACCAGGGGAATCGAAACTCCTACTTTTCAGCTGATCTGGGGCGGTGTCCTTCTGTCTGTAATCGGTTTGATTGTACCGGCTCTGTTTCAGGTTTTTGTCGACAGCGTTCTTATCGACAGAGACGAATGGCTGATTCCGCTTATGGCTGTTTTTTTCTGCTGTATTGTTGTTTCATCCATAATAAAAATCATTATTTCTCTGATTTTTAGAAAACTGTCGCTTTTTCTGAAGGTAAACCGCACAGTGTCTCTGTTCAGACACATTTTCAGTCTCCCTTCCGGTTTTTTTTCACGAAGAAATTCAGGAGATTTGCAGCACAGCCTGTTTATCAGCAGTGATATAAGTTTCGATTTTTTACAGTATTTTTCAGATTGCGCCACATGGCTGATTGCTGCAGGACTTTACGGTGTGCTGATGCTGCTTTACAGTCCGGTAATGACGGCTGCAGTCCTGGTGATTACCTTTCTTGAGTGTATTTTTCTGATGATGGTTTTAGAACGGCTTGCCGTAATGGAGCAGAGTCAGATTGATTTAAGAACAAAAATGCTGGATTCTGTTATCTCCGGTGTTGACAATCTTGAAAGCGTAAAGACAGCAGGAAGAGAAAATTTCATATTCAGGTACTGGTGCGACAATCTTGCTGCCTACAATCTGAGGCAGACATCGTTTGGTATTCTTAATGTTTTCTCAAGCCGGATCCCCTCGGCGGTTGGATTTCTTGGCAGCATTATCCTGTTCTGCATCGGCATACGGTTTGTCATGCAGGGAGAAATGACGATGGGTGAACTTTTCGCATTCATCCTGATTGCTGAATTTTTTGTGCATCCGTGCGTTCATTTTATGGAAAGCTTTGCCCGTTTCAGAGTTCTTCAGGCTCAGACTTCAAGAATTGATGAGATTTACCGCTGCCCGCCGGATGATATTTTTTCTGACAGCTCCTGTGGCTTGCTGACAGAATATTCCTCTGTCAGACTGGAGCTTAAGGGAATTAATTTTTCTTACGGGATCTACTGTGAACCGGTGCTGAGAAATGTATCTGTCACGGTGGAGCCGGGAAAAAAGGTGGCAATTGTAGGAGCATCCGGATCCGGTAAGACAACTCTTGCCAAAATAGCGGCCGGACTTCTCAAACCTTCTTCAGGTGAGGTTCTTCTCAACGGCATAGATATAGGAAAATATACAGCTGATGAGTATCATCGCCTTGTGGGTATGGTGGATCAGTCATCAATACTTCTTTCCGGAACTGTGGGTGAGAACCTGGCAATGTTTTCACCGGTTATGAACTCCCGCAATATAAAAAACGCGATGCAGGACGCACATATAGAAAATGAACTGCTCAAACGGGGAAATCCGGTTAATATTTCTGTTCTGGAGCATGGTTCGAATTTCTCAGGAGGTCAGTGTCAGCGCATGGAACTGGCAAGAGTGCTTGCCAGAAACACACCGCTTGTAATACTTGACGAGGCCACATCCGCGCTTGATGCCATAACCGAGAGCAAAATAGATATGTCTGTATCCAGACGCGGTGTTTCAGTGCTTATTGTTGCTCACCGTCTGAGCACTGTCAGAAATGCGGATGAGATTATTGTGATGGATCAGGGCAGAATAGCAGAGAGGGGAACATTTGCAGATCTTTTGAAACTGAACGGTCATTTTACCAGACTGATGACTCTGGAGGGATCCTGCAATGACTGAAAAAATAAGGGTTTTTTATCCCGGAACAGCAGTAAATAATATCTCCTCTTCTGAATGTTTTAGGATTTTTGACGGAAGGATCAACTGTTACCTTGAGGTGAGAAAGGAGAGATCTCTGGAGAAAAAATTCTATCTGGGTACGCTCCTTAAGGGAATGTCGTTTCGGGGACATGATATCTGCAGAATTGACGGAAGTTTGGAACTTGAAATATGTTATGTGGCGGAAATACCTTCGGTAGCTGAGATTATAGATGACTGCGATGAATTCAAAGAACTCGATCTTCTGAGGGTTTTCGGATTTATATACCCTAATACCGAGCAGTACAGGGATGAAGAAATTTCTGAATACTTTTACAGGGTTATAATAAATACATTTCAGACAGATCAGCAGGTAAGGATTAAATCAGATTTAAAAAACAGAGCAGATATTGATGCAATTTTTTCAAGAATAGGCAGGTACGGCGGTTTTGAGAGTACCGGATCCAATCAGCAGGAGGGTATTTCAGAAAGCGAGACTTCACTGACCGCTGCGGTTGAATATCTGCTCAAGTGCTACAACCTAAAGGTTTCTTCGGAAGTTATGTCTGTTCTTTCCGCTGAATCGTCAGATTATCATTCATCACTGTCTGATTTTGCTCTAATGTCAGGAGTCAGGATCCGTGAGGTTATGCTCCCTGCTGATTTCTACTGCCGCACCTCCATGAATCCTCTGCTGGCGTTCAGGATCAGGGACGGTCGTGCCGGTCCTGTAATTCTTCAAATGGAACATAATTCCTGCAGATGTGTCAATCCGGTAACCGGAGATTCAATCACCGTAAAGGCCGGTGATGCCGCTTCATTTCAGAACATCGCCTATCAGTTTTATCCGGCGGTCGGTTGCGGAAAGCCTTCTTTAAAGGAACTTGCCGGTTTTGTATTTTTCGGATTTGACCGGATCCGCAGTGTTCTAGGAGTTTTTCTCCTAATTACCTTTATTTTTTCCGTTATGACCCCGGGGGTGATGTATTTCATTATGGGAACATCCGTTCCCAGGGGTGATTACGCGGAGATGTCATATTTTACTGTAATTCTGATTATGCTCGGTTTATGCAGTATCTGTGTCCGAATATTTCCCGAGTTTGTAATTCAGATTTTTAACGGAACGCTGTATGAGAATCTTCAGGGTGCTGTTTATGATAAACTGCTTCGCATGCCGGTTTCTGAATTTAAAAAATATGAATCCGGAGATTTGGTTTCAAGAATTATGAGTACCGAATATCTCCGCAGCAGTCTGTTCAGATGCTTTATGGGACTGTTCAAGTTCATATCCTTTTCTCTTACAAGTTCTCTTGTGATGTTCTTCATTGATTGGGATTTGACACTTTGTACTCTGGGGATCAGCGCAGTCATGCTTGCAGCCATATGGATTATAGGTTTCAGACGCTATCCCCTTGTCAATGAAACGATGACGCTGTCGGGTCGTCTCGACGGTATGCTGAGACAGTTTTTTAACGGTGTTGATAAAATCAGACTGTCGGGAGCAGAGGAAAACGTTCTGCGCAAATTTATGAAAATGTTTTCGGATTATGTTCTGACAGACTATTCTATGAGACTGTACCGTTCAAGTGCTGAAATTATCCGCAAAATCTATGTGCCGGTTTCCTTGGCTCTCTTCTGTGCCGTAGCCGGCGGTTTTTTCGGTATTCACCGTTCTCTTCCGGTGTTTGCATCCTTTCTTACAGCATTTATGATTTTTCAGGTCGGTGTAGTCAGCATGGTGGAAATGCTGTGGACATTGCCTTTCCTCAGATCTGAGTACAATCGCATAAAACCGGTTCTTTGTTCGGATACGGAGAATTCTGATGCATCAGTGCCTGCAGGTGTACTTGACGGCGGCATTGAAGTTTCACATGTATATTTTAGTTATTCCGAGGATGAAACTCCTGTTCTTGAAGATATAAATTTTGACATCAAACCGGGAGAATTTGTCGCTTTTGTCGGAGCTTCCGGATCAGGAAAAAGTACGCTGCTCAAACTGCTTCTTGGTTTTATGTTTCCTGACAGCGGAGTTGTGTACTACGGTGACAGAGATCTTTCCGGAATCGAACTGGGATCACTGAGGCGTCAGATGGGCGTTATTTTGCAGACAGGAAGAATTTTTAGCGGCAGTATTCTTGAGAATGTGACATTCGGCACAGATGGATATTCAAAGGATGATGTTTTAAGGGCCATAGGGCAGGCCGAACTTTCAGATCTGATATCTGAACTGCCGATGGGAATTTATACAAGAGTCTCAACCGACAATCTGTCAGGCGGGCAGCAGCAGAGGATACTTATTGCCCGTGCACTGATAGGTAATCCTAGAATTCTGATAATGGATGAGGCAACAAGTGCACTGGATAATATTACTCAGCAGAAGATACAGAATAATCTGGAACAACTTAAAATGACGAGAATAGTTGTGGCTCACCGGCTTTCCACGGTTGTTAATGCGGATAGAATCTTCGTTATGGATCACGGAAAAATAGTTCAATGCGGAACATATAATGAATTGAATTCCCAGCCCGGTATTTTTAAAAATTTAGTGGCAAAGCAGACGTTCAAGGGTTGTAAAAATGCTTAAGAATATAGTCATCTCTGTTATCCTGTCCTTTTGTGCAGTCCTTGCTGTTCACAGTATTTTTTTTGAAAATCAGGACAACATTATGGATCGGAATTTTTCCGCTCTGCACAGAACTGAAAGAATTAATGCTGTAAAAACATCTGAATTTTTTAAAATTGCCGTGGTTTATAATCAGTCCGAATGGATAGACAGGCTTCTTGTTGATTCAATTCAGAAGGTTGCAGATGCAGTAAACAGCCGCGGAGGGATCAACGGAAAAAAACTGGAGTTAAAAATTCAGACTGTTTCCGGAGATCAGATCGGTGTGCTGGCAAAAATACAGACAGTGTGCTCTCCTAAGGATGTGGCTGTATGTATTGGTCCGTTCAGTTCTGATTTCGTCGTTTCTGCCAGATCAATAACCACTTTTTCGTCGGTTCCTCTTCTTTCTCCTACCGCTGTGTACTCCGAAAAACTCAGAAGTCTTGATAATGACAGTTATGCAACAGTGTTTCCTCCTCTGAGTGAACTGGTAAATACAACGCTGATTCATATGAGAGGACTTAATATTGATGAACTTGTTATAGTTTGTCCGGAAAACGGAACGTACGGTGATTTGTATTCCACGCTTCTTGAGCGTTACGGACAGCAGATAGGAGGTTTTACTGTTATACACCGTCTCACCTATCAGACTCCTTTTAATGATTTTGCTGTAAGCAGCGCGCTTAAAAGTGTTCTGAGCCATCGCCAGTTTGATGCGATATTTTATGCGGGAGGAACAGCTGATTTTGATAATTTTATGGCTGTTTATAATGCCCTTGGTATTTCCGTTCCTGTTTATTCAACCGAGGTAATCAATACTCCGGCGATAAGAAAGGCTATGTATAACACCAAAATTTTTATTCCGTTTTTCAATACTGACTATTTGCAGGCAAATATTGAACTGCCGGTCAAGATCCCTCTTGATGAAAATAATCCTGACTTATGTTTTATGGCTCAATGGCTTATGAACGCTGTGGTTTCATATCTTGAACACGAGAATTATGATCCTGTGCTTATGCCGGCAAAAATACGAAAGGATGTTGATCGTGTATATGGATATATGGATCCGCGGGCGGCATTTTTCATTGATAATATATCAGCCTACAAGGATAGCAGGAACCCTTCTGATGAGGATTAGCACAGAAGGGAAATGAAAAAAAATCAGATTACGTAATACCAGCTTTCATCTTCATCCGGTTTGCCGGTTTTGGATATCTGAAGTTCATGGATTTTAACGCTTACCTTTGATCCCGGTTTGATGGATTTTGTTATGAAAGCGTTGCCTCCGATTACAGAGTCGTGTCCTATAACTGTATTTCCTCCAAGAATTGATGCATTGGAGTATATTGTAACGTTATCTTCGATTGTAGGATGGCGCCGTACATTTTTAAGACTCTGGCCGCCCTGGGTGGACAGAGCACCGAGGGTGACACCCTGGTATATTTTGACATGGTTACCGATTACGCAGGATTGACCTATAACTATGCCTGTACCGTGATCTATAAAAAAGTAATTTCCGATTGTTGCATCCGGATGAATATCTATGCCCGTGCGGCTGTGAGCGTATTCGGACATGACTCTTGGAATAAGAGGAACTTTCAGCAGACTGAGCTCATGAGCAAGTCTGTGGATGCTGATGGCAAAGAATCCCGGATAGGCTACAATGATTTCACCAAGACTGCTGGCTGCAGGATCGCCTTCATACGTAGCTTCCAGATCCATTTCAAGCTTAGCTCTGATTGAAGGAATTCTTTTAAGAAACTCTGTTGTTATATCTATGGCTTTTAAATAATTACCCTTTCTTTTCTCATCATCCTTTTCATTTGAAGTGTTGTTTAATGCCACTGAGATTTGGCGGCTCAGATGAAAATGGACATCTTCAAGAATCGGACCTATTATGCTTTTTTCGTCGTAAATTTTGTAATTGCTTGAACGGTAGTAACCGGGAAAAAGCAGTCTCATGAGATTTCGTATGCATTCAAAAATAATTTCCCTGTCAGGCTGCTGGAAGATATTTTCCGTATTGTCGATAGCACGGTTCAGAGAATAGTCTTTTGTAAGATTGTTTGTAAGCTCGTGCAGCTCTGCGGTTAATTTGGCTCTTTTGTCTTCTGTTATCATATAATTCCTAGTTTAAGTTTTTTCTTTGATTTACTTGAGAATTATACAATGTAGTTAAAGAAAAAACATTGCCGGAATGGAGTTGTGCTATTTTGCGTGCAGTCTTTTTATAGAATTCAGTACCCTTTTTCTACGTTTATGCGCTTGATTATTTCCATGCCCAGTGCATAGTTTTGCAAATCAGCGGCAAACATTTCCACTATTTTATCAACTGTCCGCTTAAGAGTTCTCTGTCCTGCCATGTGAGGAGTAAGAATAAGATTGGGTACGTTCTGCATAGGATCATCTTTCTGCAGAGGTTCATGCTGCATTACATCCAGAGCAGCCGCTGAAAGTTTATGACTCAGTAGAGCGCGGATCAGCGCAGCTTCATTTATGGCACTGCCTCTGCCGACGTTTACGAGCATTGCTCCCTCCGGAAGTAGCTCCAGCTCTTTTTCTCCTATTATGTTGACTGTTTCATTTGTTTCGGGCAGTGACATTATAAGGAGATCTGTTTCCGGAAGAACTGAATTCAACATGGTGACCGGGTAGACCTCGTTATAAAATTCTGATTTTTTTATTCCTGTCCGGGAAATTCCTATGATTCTCTCTGGTTCAAAATTTTTCAGCCTTGCTGCTGTGCATGTTCCTATGTCACCGGTTCCAAGCACAGTAATTCTGCTTCCGTATATGGATTTTAGTTTTCTATCATTCCGCCAGATGTTAAGGTTTCGATCATTCAGGTATTCAGGAATTCTGCGCATCATTATCAGAACAAGTGTAATTATGTGTTCAGAAATGGTTACTCCATAGGCTCCCGAAGAACTTGAAAGTATGCATCTGCCGGATTTTATCCCGTCAATTTGAGTGTAACCGTTGATTCCCGCCGTAGGAAGACAAATCCATTTTAAATTTTGCGGAATTTCAAGTTTCGGATTATAAATACCGAAGAATATCTCAGCCTCTTTCAGTGTATCTTCGTTAACTGATTCTCCCGGAGTATATAAAATTTTGAATCCCAATTTTTCTGCTTCGTTCTCTAGATATTCAATTTTTTCTGCTGGAAGCGGCTCTGTAATGATTATCTTTCTTTTCATATTCTTCTCTTAAGTATGGCTCCATTGAAACTCCAACTGCTAAAAGCAATGGGATTCTGACTGCATGGAGAAAGTAACTGGACATATGTTTTATTGCTGTATGCATTGTCAGGTGCAGGTGTACATTGCTACTATTCTACACGGCATAAAGTCCTGCAGGCAATGCGGTATTTCCGTGTGTCATGTTTTATCTGTTTGGTTATTATCGCCGCCGCGAACGCAGAAAGTATAAATGTATGAGAAAAGTGTCTTAATTAAAACTTTACTAATTATATTAGATCAATCAATTGGGAAAGTTTTACTCAAAATGTGATATAAATCACTCATAGACAGCGGCCTTTAAATATACTTTGAACGTTGTTTGATTCTAACTGCATTAAATTAAAATTTCATGGTCAGCAGCTCTGCTAATACGGTGCAGTATTGATGGTGCGCTGAATTTTTAATCAGAACATATCTGTTGTGATTGCTTCTTACAAGTTTAAAGTTAGGATGATACTTTTCTTAAACGCCGCCTTTTGAATACAGGAATAAAAAAATGAAGGGAACACTTGATGAATTTATAGATCTTGAACTTTTCAGGAATATGATACGGCAGTATGAATATTTGTTTGAAAAACTTAAAAAGAAATATGCGTCTGAGCCCGATGACAGTATCGTGACATTAAACTTTGCTGATTTGTTTGACGACAGCAACAATAACCTTGTTGAAGGCGAATTTCAGAAGCTTCGTTTCGATTTTATCAAAACTTTTCTTCAGAATCTAAAAACTCCGGGATTGGTTCCCGGTTTCAGCGGTTTTGATCTTGTTATGCAGTATGACAATTGCAATGAAATGTTCATCCTGGTTGATAAGTGGGCAGATCTTGACAGCGAACTCATAGCGATTCTTTATGACAAGTGTCGCTGTTATCTTGAGAGAAATCCTTCGGACAAATGCACGGTTGTTGAACTCTTCGGAGAGCAGGGCATTATAGAGGGATGGACAGGAGGAATTCCGGAAATAGATAAGGCTTTGTCGTGGATTTCCCGCGATCGTCTGTTTTCCCGTATTGTCGGTGCTGATCTAACTCCTGAAATTCTTGAATTTATTGAAGACAGTACTGTTTCATGAAAACTCCGGCGGCAATATGATAAGGACTGTTTTTTGTTGATTTGCGCGAATGTTTCAGTGCTGTTCTGAGTTGAAAACTTGTTTTGAATCCTGGCACTCGTTCGGCTATCTTCATTTGCCGGTGAGCGTAAAAAAATGAAGGGCTCATCACTGAGCCCGAAAACATAAGGAGATATTTATGAAAAACCACTAGTAGAAAAATGAAAGCAACAAGACTGATCAATCTAAAATTAATTAACAAAAGAACAGTCTAACAACTACTAGTGATGTTATGCTCTGCGGCAGGAGTTTTCAATGATCCTTTGACTGTTTTGTTATTAGGATCTACTTTTATTTTTCCTGCGAACATTTTTGCGGAGTCGCGACATCTGTTTGGTGCAGTGATCAGTTGCGGAAAACTACTGTTTTGTTGCCGTAAATGAAAACCTTGTCGTCGAGAACATAGTTAAGAGCATGATCAAGAACCATTCTTTCTATATCTCTGCCAGCTTCAGCCATATCGGAAGCGGTGAAGTTATGATCAACCTTAATGACGTCCTGATCAATGATAGGTCCTTCATCAAGATGCTCTGTTACAAAGTGTGCTGTTGCTCCGATAATCTTTACACCGCGGTTGTATGCCTGCTCATACGGCTTCGCTCCGATGAATGCAGGAAGAAAAGAGTGGTGGATATTTATTATGCGGTTAGGATATGCATTGATAAACTCAGGTGTGAGAATCCTCATATATTTGGCCAGCACGATATAATCAGGAGAATAACCGTCTATAACCTTCATGATCTCACGGCAGTGCTCCTCTCTTGTCAGATTTTCATGACTGACGGTATGAAAAGGAATGCCGAATTTTTCTGTTAGTTCCCTGAGATTATCATAATTTCCTATAACAGCAGAAATCTCAAAATTCATTGTTTGAGCATAGTGCTTAAGAAGCAAATCTCCAATGCAGTGCATTTCTTTTGTTACCATAACGACAAGCTTTTTGCGTGATGTTGTAATCAGCCGTATGGATGCCTCCTTTGGAAGAGCTTCCCTGATTTCCTGCAGAAAGCCGGAACAGAAATCGCCTTCAAGAACGGTTCTCATAAAAAATCTCTGCTGCTGATTGGCAACAAATTCTGTATTCTTTATGATATTGAGTTTATATTTGCTGCATATGCCGGTTACACGTGCAATGAGACCAGTTTCATCTGGACAGTCTGTCAGTAGTATTTTTCGTTCCATTAAGAAATTCCTGTTTCTTTTGCTTATCAGATAAAGACGGCACCTATTATAAAGTTTTGTTGATTTTTTTCAAAATGAGAAGTGCACTGAAATCGTTTACAGGTGAAATCATTAGTTTTTACACTGATCGACTGATAATTGAACTGTTAATTCATAAAATGCTTGACGAAAAAAAATTAGTATCTATAATGCTTTCTTGATGAATTCCGATTTTCGACAGTTGACCATATTTAGAGTTCCACAAACCTTTGTGCCACCTGCATTTAGAGCATGTTACGCCATTTTCATGGTTTGAATGGTTTTGGTGATTTTTTAACCTGTTGAAAAATTTT